>OHKV01000061.1_pt1 | contig 105505 bp, 79 predicted proteins | sample 1568951 | NCBI WGS metagenome assembly OHKV01 (sample SAMEA3879528, study PRJEB24766) | human gut metagenome | biome: human-associated habitat; feature: feces | place: USA | collected 1985/1987
CCTCATCGATGCATTTCACTTCTCCCGTAGCAACAATCTTCTCATAATAGGAATTGTCGTCACCACGGTAGATTATCGATTCATTTTTATCTTTCTTGATTTTACCTTCTTTTATAAGCTGAGCTTTCTCTGCTCGAATTCTTTCAAGAAGCACAGACGCGGGTTCATCATTGGGATCCTGAGGAACTAATTTTCCTTGGATAGCCCATTGTAGAATACTATTCTTTAACTGCTTTCCGGTCATATTATTCCTCCGGTTTTATTTCTATTCCAAGAATCCTCTGTATTTCAGCCAATGTTTTATCTATCTCATAATCAAGAGCCTTTCGTTTCTTGAAATAATCTGAGAGAAGTTCGGCTGGCGGCAGGACCTCCTCTTCTTCCTTCGGAAATTTGCACTGGTCGAAGTTGCAATCCATAGAAACCAACTCTTCCGCAGAGAACTTACGGGATTTCTCATTACCCTCTTCAACAATGATTTCCTTTCGGTCACTCCACCAGTCTTCTATCGGCTTACAATGTTCCAACTTCATAGGCTTGGTCTTGGAAAAATGCTTATATCCTTCCGGCATATCCAGTCGATAGAACCAAGTCTCCCTTGTGGCATATCCCTCGGAGGCTCCATCCGCCCTTTCGTTATTGAAGAATAAGATGTTAGTCGCAATTGAAGTGTATGGCGCAAATATGCTGCCCGGCAACCGAATTATAGTATGAAGGTTAAACTCCTTAAGCATCTTAGTTTTGATTGCTAGTTTTGCTCCATCAACGCCAAACAAGAAGCCATCAGGAACAATTACAGCCGCACGCCCGTTTCTCTTTAGACGGTACATTATAAGCACCATGAAGAGATCCGCGGTTTCACTAGAACGCATATCCATAGGGAAATTACCCTTGACGCTAGACTCCGTACTTCCTCCGTAAGGTGGATTCATGGCAATGACATCAACCTTGTCATCCTCTTTAAAGTCACTCATCTTTGTTGCGAGAGAATCACAGTGACGGATATTTGGGGCTTCAATATCGTGAACCAGAAGATTCGTAATCGAAAGTAAATATGGAAGAGGTTTCCATTCTTGTCCAACAACGGCATTCTGAAAATTCTCAAAATCCTCAGTAGTCTTCACTTGTTTATTTAGATAATCCAGGGCCGAAGTCAAGAATCCGCCGGTTCCAGAAGTAAAATCTCCGAACTTTTCTCCAAGCTGGGGCTTAAGAGTTCTAACCATAAAATCAGTCAACGCGCGAGGCGTATAAAATTCCCCTGCATGTCCAGCAGACTGCAAATCCTTAAGAATTCCTTCATAAATATCTCCAAACGTATGACGATCATCAGCATCTGCAAAGTCAATCTCATCAATGACATTGATAATCTGGCGCAAAAGAATGCCGTTTTTCATGTATTGATTAAGATCAGAAAAAACTTCCTTCACAATACTCTTTCCTCTCGGAGTGCCAGCATCAACAGGAAGATTCTTCAGCGTGTTAAACAAGCCGTCTGCACCATTTATAAACTCAAGTAATTCCTCACCTGTAAGTGCCTGCCCGTCTTTCTTGTCGACAGCCCAATTTCTCCAACGAAATTTTTCTGGAATTATAGACTCAAACTGTTTCCCGACTGACATTGCCTTGAATTCCCATGTTTCTTCTTGAGAGTCATAGACTTTAAGAAAAAATAGCCATGTCATCTGTTCTATGCGCTGTGCATCACCATTGATGCCAGCATCTTGCCTCATAATATTCTGGAGGCGCTTTATTATATTATTAACTGCCATATACTATGCTGCGTAAATACGACTTTCCATATTTTTAATAGCGGACATATAACCGTCCATGCCGCCAAAGTATTTCATTATCTTTTGAGGCTTGCCAAACTTAGCCAATTGTGGAGTAAGTAAAATTGAAACATTCTCCAACTGCAGAACACCGGTATCCGCATATTTGTCGAGAAGCACTTCCAACACTCTACGGGCCTCATCTCCATATTGCGAAAAATAATCACTTTTTCGGACTTTATTAGCTCTTTCTCTTCTTGTCAGAGGTTTCTGATCAAATGCCACATGACAAATAATGTCAAATATGTCAGCTTCCGCTAAGTCCGGATTCTGTTCTCTAATTGCTTCAAGAAGCACATCATACTCATTGAGTTCTTTCACTATAGCATCCTTACGCTCAGCCTCTGTCCACTTTTGAAGGAAATCATTCAATGACGGATAGCGCCCAAGAATCCTCTTTTTCGTAAAGTCAGTGTACGATTCTTTCGTAAGTTTTCCGTTCGCATCCAAGAAGGACACATGCTCATTATCTATCTGAATATCAAAACCATCAACCACATACTTATCATGAGACTTTTCAATTTCAGTTGAAGGCTTTGGTTTCCTGTGCGTGCCGCTGCTGGATTCGCTAATTCCTTGTGGGGGCTCCGGATCTCCATCGAACTCAGGATCATGGAAAAGCCTTGTCACATCTCGAAAATCTAAAATTTCAAAATGCCACTTACCCTTATCCTCACGAATCCTTGTTCCACGTCCGACAATCTGCTTGAACTCAGTCATAGACTGAATTTCTTTATCGATTACTATGAGACCGCAAGTCTTGCAATCCACTCCAGTAGAAAGCATCTCAGATGTAGTTACAATTGTCGGATATGGCTGATCAACATCTATAAAGTTATCCAATTGCTTTTTCCCCTCATAATCATCTCCAGTTATCTTCATAACGTAGCGATGATCTTTCTTACAAAGATCTGAATTGAAGTTAGTTAGCAGTTGACGCATTGCTTCCGCCTCCTCAATATCAGGACAGAAAACAATCGTCTTAGTCATCCTACCTATCTGTTTGAGCATCTTAGTTATGCGCCACGCTACGATCTCGCGCCTTCTACGGATAACGATATCCCGCCCAAAGTCTTTTCTGCTAAAATAGTCTTGTTCTATAATCTTACCATTGAGATCTTCCTCTCCATCTTCAGGAATATATCCAGTCAAATCAACACTGAGAAAAGCATTAGTAACACGATATGGTGCTAGGAATCCATCATCAATGCCCTGTTTAAGGGAATATGTATAAATCGGCTCTCCAAAATAATCAAGATTATTTGCTCCATCCACAGCTTTTGGTGTCGCTGTCATACCTATTTGCGTAGCCGAAGAAAAGTATTTCAATATTTCCTTCCATTGAGAATCATCCTTTGCTGAGCCTCTATGACACTCATCAACAATAATCAAATCAAAGAACGTTGGCTGAAATTCTGTATAAGGGTTAGGCTTAGATTCATCCGACGAAACGAGTTGTTGATAAAGAGCCATATAAATTTCATAAGACGAATCCATATTTCTGTTCTGAATTTTGGTCATCTTATCTCTGAATGGGCTAAAGTCTTGGCTCATAGTCTGATCTATTAGAACATTTCTATCAGCCAGATATAATACTTTTTTCTTTGCTTTGGATGCTATGAGACGATATATGATTTGAAATGACGTGAATGTCTTTCCTGTTCCCGTAGCCATCACTAAAAGGATTCTGTTTTGTCCTTTAGCCACGGCCTCTACGGTACGGTCAATAGCAATTCTCTGATAATAACGCGGCTCGTGTGAATATGCGTCGAAATAATATGGTGTATCTACTATCGTTTGCTCTGCCGTAGTAAGTCCCTTCGAGTCCCGTAGTCTTTCTTTCAACTGTTCAGGAGACGGAAATTCATCCAGAGAAAGAGTTTTTTCTTGGCCTGTAATGAAGTCATACTCCGTAAAACCGTCACCATTAGAACTATACGCAAACCTCAGATCTAAAATTTCCGCATATGTTTTAGCCTGTCCGATACCACCGCTAATAGGATGGTTATTATCTTTTGCTTCCACAATGGCAATAGGAAATTTATTAGGCTCTGCTTGAAGAAGATAATCCGCAAACTTCTTCGCCTTCCTCGCATGTGATTCTTGACCTTGAAATATAATACGGCCATCCGTAAAAGCATACTCCATCCGCAGATGCTGGTTATCCCAGCCCGCCTTGTTTAGGGCCGGAGTGATGTACTGTAACTTAATATCCTCTTCGGACAATGACTTCTTACTTTCCATGATGTTCCGATAGTAAAATATTATAGGAAGTTGTGCCCTTCACGACTCCCAAATAATAAGTTATACTTAAAACACACTATTTCTCAAAACAAATCTTGCCTTGCTTACACAAAGACACATACCACCTATGCCAATGTCTATATAGCACAAACATTCTAACTGCAAACAATTAGAAGAAAGACTAAGAGTGGATTATCTTGCGTATTTCCACAAAAATAGCAATTTTTCAACACTTTCCGTAAAATTAGTCCGGTATTATATGCAGCTTCATGCAATCATATTAGCAGAAAAGGTATCCTCATTCCGCAAGTCGCCTGTCGAGTAATGTAATGATAATGAAAATACTGACAACAATGTGTAGCAACCACATTATCATCAGTATCTTGTACCCGTTAGTCAAGTTAATGACGTCATCTCAGTTACTTGAGATGTTTGAGTTATTCAACACCGTTTTCAACTAAGACATTTCCATATCACGTCATTTCTCCTGCCATATACGCTTAGTTTACGGGTTCTTATCTTTATCAAGAAGGGAAGTCAGTTCTTCCTCCACTTCTTCTATACTTGGCAGAGCCGATTTTAAGTTTTCAGGTATAGCCTTGCTCAACTGGTAATCGCTGATGCCTATCGGCTGGTCGTAGCCTGTCAATGCGTATTGCGCTACAACTTCGTCTTTCCCCTTGCACAGCAACAACCCTATAGTCTTGTTGTCATTCTCTCCCCTCAGTTTGTCATCCACTACATTGATGTAGAAGTTCAGTTGTCCTGCATACTCCGGTTTGAATGGAGTCGCTTTCAATTCCACTACGATGTATGCGTGCAGGGGGATGGAATACAGAATCAAGTCTGCATAGAAATCGCTGTTCCCGACTTGAAAATGTTTTTGTCGGGCAACGAAAGCAAAGCCATTGCCCATTTCCAGCAAGTAACGGGTGACGTGCTTAACCAGTTGTTCTTCTATGTCCCTTTCGTCTGCCTTTTCCTTCGTTCCAGCCAAATCAAAGATGTACGGGTCTTTCAACAGGTAATTGGCAAGGTCGCTTTGAGGTGTAGGAAGCGTGGCAGTAAAGTTATTTACTTTGTTGTTGCTGATTTGTCTGCTATATAAGTTGGTCTCAATTTGTATTTTAAGAACATTGCTGCTCCAGCCCATTTCCACGGACTGTTTCATGTACCAATAGCTTACACCCAATGGAAGCGAACTGTTAAGCATAATCACATGGCTCGCCCAATTGGTTCTTGCAACAGGTGATGCCATAAATATGTTTTCTATATCCTTAATTTCCATACGGTAAATGTCGGATACGGTCCTGGCAACATTATGAATTTGTGCAAGAGGTTCTTGCGTGATTGTAATTTCTTTGTTATCAATAGATTGAATTTGCGCAAGAGGCTCTTGCGTAAATTGCACATTGTTTAAGTAGCATACTTCGTCTGCAATTTTCTCCACGCTTGGAGCTATCAGCTTTGCGTCCGTTTCAATGAAATTCTGTAATGTTCTTAAAGGATACACCTTTGCAAACTGACACATATAGGTAAGGTTGCGTTCCGAATAGCCTTTCTTTTCAGGGAAATTTAGCCGGATCGCCTTTGCCAACTGTTTGATGGTTTTGCTTCCCCATCCGTGCAGTTGCTGATGATAGAGAATATAGTTGCCCATTTTCCAGTAATGGAACAACATTTGCGCATTGGCTGCTGTAATCAGCCGCACTTGCGCCTGCTGTATTTCCGAACCGACAGCATTTATAAATGCGTCAAAGTTCGTCTTTTCTATGTTATGTCCGTTGTTGCTCATCTTGTGATATTTTCAGAATACAAATATAATTCAATGGTGGTGATCCATGAAACTAATTGATACTTTTATAGTTGATTAAACTTGTTCATGGCGTTTGCCCTGATGTCATCCGCTATGTCAATATAGGGTTTCATGGCTTTATAGTCGCTGTGTCCCGTCCATTTCATGACCACCGGTGCCGGAATTCCGAGTGCCAACGCATTACAGATGAAAGTCTTTCTTCCGGCATGGGTACTTAACAATGCGTATTTGGGTGTGACTTCATCTATGCGCTCATTTCCCTTGTAGTAGGTTTCCCGTACAGGTTCGTTGATTTCCGCCAGTTCGCCCAGTTCTTTCAGATAATCGTTCATCCTCTGATTGCTGATGACGGGCAATGCCATGTGGTTCTCGAAATGAACATCCTTGTATTTTTCAAGAATGGCTTTGCTGTGGTCGTTCAGTTCATCCCATGTCAGGAATATAACCTTTTTAGGGGTTGTTTTCAATTTTGGTTTGAATGCGTCGTATGCAATGTTCTGATGATGTCCTTTTTATCACGCAAGAAATTAACATACTCGTTCAGCCCGAACTCGTTGAAGTATTCAAAGGTTACATCTTCCTTGAACTCTTTAAGGTGATTTCTCACCGCTGCAAATTTCTCATAGGTGGATGCCGTCCAATTATTCTGGTTGCCACACTCTTTTACAAACTCATCGAACACCTCCCAAAAACTTATCCGCGCTTCTTCCTGCTGTTCTTCATTGTTGTCTTTCATCCGTAGATTGAACGCATCCTTTAGCTGTTGGGTGGTGGGCATGGTTTCCTGTACCTCAAACTCCTTGAACACGTTTTGCATTTCAGCATAGTATTTCAGTAAGTCCGCATTGATTTCGGATGCGCTTTGTTTCAGCTTGTTGGCGCATCCATTCCTTACCCGTTGTTTGTCGGCATCCCATTTGGCGACGTCAATCCGGTAGCCTGTTGTAAACTCAATGCGCTGGCTTGCGTATATGACACGCATACGGATAGGCACGTTCTCCACGATTGGCACACCGTTCTTCTTCCGGCCCTCCAATGCAAAAATGATGTTACGTTTGATATTCATATTTGGGTGCGTTTGAATTTCTACACCCAAAAATTGAAATAGCAAAAGGCATTTAGAAAGATTTAGATTTACTCCGTATTGTAGATAGTATATGATTATCAGTAATTTGCAATTTTATGATATTTTCTGAAAGCATAGGTTCGAATCCATCTCTCTCCGCGAACAAATTGAAGCTAAGCGCTTTGCGCTGGGCTTTTTTTTCGTACAAGGCTGTCGGGAGGAAGCGGTAAGCATATCCAAGGTTGCCACAATCCCACTGCCAGGACGAAGTAAAACGTCTCCGGGATTGCCGCCAAGACAACCCAGCGGGACGCAGCCACGCCCGATTCTGTAACTTATTGCTAATCAAATACCAATCCTACCGTAGCGTGGAAACGAGGGCGTTTTTTGGCTGCGTTTCCACGCCACGTTTTATAACTCATTGACAATCAGCATCTCTAAAAACAGAGCGTGGCCGCGTCCCGCCCGACGGTTACAGGAAGCGGGTTCATACGTTATATGATTGGAATTCATCCGACAATTTTACCATTAGCCGCCGGCACAACCCGGAAAATGTGATAAATCACCGGCAAAACATTGCGGATTCCCGCCAATCTCATTAACATTTTCCCATTAAAACGATATATAGCTTGAAATTTTTACTAAATTTGCCGGACCGGCTTTCATTAAAACAAGTCGGTAATGATTTGTGAAGGCTCACTAACACACATGATATGATAACACTGAAGAACGACATATTGTCGATTAAGGTAGACAGACACGGTGCTGAACTATGGAGCATCAGAGACCATTCCGGAAGAGAATTCATCTGGCAGGCGGACCCTGCTTTCTGGAAACGCCATGCACCCGTGCTCTTCCCTATCGTCGGCAGCCTGTGGGATAAAAAATATAGAGTTGACGGAAAAGAATACTCGCTGGAGCAGCATGGATTCGCCAGAGACATGGATTTCCATCTGGTTTCTTCGGACGAAAACACATTGTGGTACGAACTCAAGTCCGATGCGGAAACATTGGCAAAATACCCTTACGCATTCACATTGAAAATCGGCTACAAGCTGACAGGCAACAAGATACAGGTAATGTGGGACGTCAGCAACAATGACGGGAAGACAATGTATTTCCAGATTGGAGCGCACCCGGCATTCTACTATCCCGATTTCAATCCGGACACGGAGGAAAGAGGAGCGTTCCGGCTTTACAAACATGGAGAAAACGGAGAAATGAAGCCTCTGGAGACATTGAAATACATTCTCATTTCTGAAAAAGGATGCGCCGACACGGAGCATGTTTACGAACTGGAGACACCGGAAGGGAAACTGCCATTGACTACATCCACCTTCGACCGCGACGCGCTTATCATTGAAAATCAGCAGGTTTCGAAAGTCGTGCTGGAATCTTGCGCGGGAGAACCGTTCGTATCGGTGGAGTTCGACACGCCGGCCCTGGGCATGTGGTCGCCGGCAGGACTCAATGCCCCGTTCGTATGCATTGAACCATGGTACGGCCGCTGCGACAGGAAAGGTTTCACCGGCCCGCTCGACGAAAAGGATCTTGTCAATGCTCTTGCGCCGGGACAGGTTTTCCGCTCCGGCTACACGATCGAGGTGTTCTGAACACACACCCGCACCCATCCGAAAGCCGACCGCGCATTTTGTAAAAATATCGGCCTCTTTTTTTAACCGTTTTTCAAAATTCACGAAAATGGTTAAAAAAGAGGCCGTTTTTTAAACAAAAAACAACAAGCCCAATCAGGATTTACGACAAAAAAATACTCGGAAAAAATTTTAAGTTCAGCAATGCGAACCACCGATGTTAAAGCCCGCCAGGCCGAAAGCAGGTCCCTTCCCCGAGACCCGGGATTTAGGGTGAGGGTAACGTGAAGAAAAAAGGCAGAGTTAGTAAAACGTTATTTGCATAAGTCACAAAAACAAACTATATTTGCGCCGTCTGCTAATAAAAACAAACCATTTGGCAGATAAAACTATTAATCAATCACTATTATTTATGCTAAAAACGATGAAGCACACATTTCTAAAATTCTGCGCAGCAATCATTGCTTTTGCGGGGCTGAATGTGTTCTCTCCTGATGCTTATGCACAGGAAAATACCCCAGTTGGGGGGGGGAGGCGGAACCGTGTCAGGAACCGTCACAGATAGCCAAGGCCCGGTAGCCGGAGCAGCCGTAATGATCAAAGACGGCAAAGGCGGCGTTATTACCGAAGCCGACGGAACATACTCCATTTCAGGAGTCAAAAAAGGTAACGTTCTCATTTTCACACTCCTCGGATATGAAGACACCGAGATTACATGGAATGGCGAAGCCAAGGTAGATGTAGTTCTCAAGACTTCAAACGAACTTCTCGAAGGCACCGTAGTCACAGCACTCGGTATCAGAAGAGCTGAAAAGGCATTGAGCTACAACGTTCAGGAAGTGAAAGCTGACGAGCTTCTCCGCGTGAAAGACGCGAACTTCGTCAATTCATTGAACGGTAAGGTAGCCGGCGTGACGATCAACCGCAGTTCAAGCGGTGTCGGCGGAGCGACCAGAGTCGTGATGCGTGGTGCCAAATCAATCGAAGGTGACAACAACGTCCTCTACGTGATAGACGGTATTCCACTCGTGAACACCACCCTCGGAACAGGAAACGAAGTAATCGGCGGCACCAAGGCTACGACTGAAGGTATCGCAGACTTCAACCCTGAGGACATCGAGAGCATCTCTGTTCTTTCAGGTCCTTCAGCAGCAGCACTTTACGGTTCATCCGCAGCGAACGGCGTCATCCTCATCACTACCAAGAAAGGCCAGGAAGGCAAGCTCAACATTTCCTTCTCTTCCACTTCTGAATTCAGCAAGGCATACATGACCCCTGAGTTCCAGAATATCTACGGAAACAAGGAAGACGCATACGAAAGCTGGGGAAACCAGCTCCAGACCCCTGTAGATTACGACCCTAAGAAAGACTTCTTCCAGACAGGTCTCAATCTTATCAATGCACTTACGCTCACGACAGGAACGAAGCACAACCAGACCTACGCATCCATTTCTTCTACCAATGCGAAAGGTATCGTACCTAACAACAAGTACAACAGGTTGAACCTCACATTCCGCAACACAGCTACTTTCCTGAACGACAAGCTGACTCTCGATCTCGGAGCGTCCTACGTTCACCAGACAGACCAGAACATGGTTTCACAGGGACGTTATCAGAACCCTGTGATGGCAGCTTACCTGTTCCCGAGGGGAGAAAACTGGAATGCTGTAAAATCTTTCGAAAGATACAATACCAGCCGTAACCTCTACGAGCAGTACTGGCCTATCAAGGACGATGACTTCGGACCTGACAACCCTTACTGGACCGCATACCGCGACATGTCTCCAAGCACGAAGAACCGTTATATGTTCAACGTCGGAGCTACATACAAGATTCTCGACTGGCTCAACATTTCTGCCCGTTACCGTTTCGACGACTCAGCAATCGAGACAGAAAGAAAAGCTTACGCTTCTACCAATGTCGTCTTCACGGAAGGCTCGAACAAAGGTCTTTACCAGTGGGCAAGCTTCAAGGACCGTCAGGAATATGCTGACGCAATGCTCAACATCGACAAAGGTTTCGGACAATTCCACCTGACAGCCAACCTCGGTTACAGCTACTCCAACTATTGGTCAGCTACAAAGGGCTACAGAGGACCGCTCAAGCTCGTCCCTAACCTCTTCGCGTTCGGCAACATTGACAATCCGAAGGCGTCCCCTATCGAGGACGGTGGCTACAGCCGCGTACGTAACAATGCCATTTTCGGCAACCTCGAACTCGGATGGAGAAGCATGCTTTACCTCACGCTCTCCGGCAGAAATGACTGGAACTCCCGTCTGGTAAACACCGCCAACCCGTCATTCTTCTACCCTTCAGTAGGTCTTTCCGCAGTTATCTCGGAAATGGTGAACAAGCCTGAATGGTTCTCTTACTTGAAGGTCCGCGGATCTTATACTGAAGTAGGTGCTCCTATTTCACGTTCAGGTCTTACCCCTGGCACCATCACCACACCTATCAAGGGCGGTATCGCACAGGAAACAGGTATCTATCCGTTCACAGACTTCAAGGCAGAGCGCACACGTTCTTATGAGGCAGGTGCCGAACTCCGTCTCTGGCACAATCTTCGCGCACAGGTAACATACTATCACTCAAACACCTACAACCAGACCTTCCTCGGTAATCTCCCTGAGTATTCAGGGTACAAGCAGATCTACCTGCAGGCCGGTGACGTAGAAAACCGCGGATGGGAAGCTTCCCTCGGTTATTTCAATGAATTCAAGGATTTCCGTATTTCCTCGAACCTGACATTCTCACGCAACAAGAACGAAATCAAGAAGATGGTTCACGACTACAAGACTGACGTCAGCCTTGAGCCGATCAACATCCCTGAAGTTCTGAAAGAGAACGGTCGCGTAATCCTCAAGGAAGGCGGCAGCATCAATGATATCTACGCCAATACTTTCCTAAAGAAGGACAGCCAGGGATTTGTGGAAATCAAATCTGACGGCACTTATACTTTGGAGAAAGGTGAGCCGGTATACCTCGGTCATACCACTCCTGACTTCACGCTCGGATGGAACAACTCCTTCTCTTGGAAGGGTCTGACATTCAGCTTCCTTCTCAACGGCCGTTTCGGTGGCGTGGTAACTTCATCCACTGAGGCCATCCTCGACAGATTCGGAGTTTCCAAGGCTTCCGGCGAGGCTCGTCTGGCAGGCGGCGCAATGCTCCCTGGACAGGGCTTGGTAGACGCAGAGACTTACTACAAGAAGATAGGTACCGGTGATTACCAGACCTCCGGCTACTACCTCTACAGCGCCACAAACATCCGTCTCCAGGAACTCACATTGGCATACACTTTCCCTAACAAGTGGTTCAAGAACGTATTGAAGGACCTCACGCTCTCAGTCATGGCAAACAACCCTTGGGTAATCTACTGCAAGGCACCGTTCGATCCGGAGCTCACTCCTTCGACCGCCACATACGGACAGGGCAATGACTATTTCATGCAGCCAAGCGTGAGAAGCTATGCATTCAGTCTCAAGTTTAAATTCTGATATCAATGAAAAAGAACATTATAATAAAATTCCTTGCCGGCATCTCCGTGCTTTCTCTCGCTGCATCATGCAACTACGAGGAAATCAACACGAACCCTTACGAGATGACCGATGAAATGGGAAAGATGGACGGACTTTCTCTCGGAAGTTACATTACCACTATGGAAAGATATGTGCTTCCTGTAGGAACACAGGCCGACCGTACCGATATGATCAACGAGTATCAGATCGCATACCATCTTTCCGCAGACTGCTGGAGCGGCTATTTCGGCCAGGACAACAACTGGGGCGGCGGAAACAACAATACGACATATTATCTCAACAACGGTTGGTTGAGTGCCACATACAAAGACTCTTATACCAATGTCCTTCCTTCATGGAAAAAGATAAAGGCTACTTCCGAGAAGCTCAATGCCCCTGAAGTATTCGCATTGGCGGAAATTCTCAAGATTTCATGCTGGCACAAGACCCTTGAGTCATTCGGACCTATCCCTTACACTCATGCAGGAGAGATGGCGCTCGTAATTCCTTTCGATTCGGAAAAGGATGTCTACACCGCTATGTTCAAAGACCTGAAGGCAGCCATCGAAGTCCTCACTCCGTATGCAGAGACGAACTCTACGATCGTTGCCGATTATGATGCCGTTTACGCAGGCTCTGCAAGACAGTGGGTAAAATACGCCAACTCCCTCATGCTCCGACTCGCGATGCGCATCAGATATGCTGACGAGGCAATGTCGAAGCAGTGGGTAGGAGAAGCATTGAACCAGCACATCGGCCTTATGACTGCTGTCAATGATGCTGCACAGATGAGCAAAGGCGCAGGATACGTTTTCGTGAACAACATCCAGTACCTTGCCGAGAGCTATGAAGAGTGCCGCGTGGCTACTTCCGTATATGCTTACCTGAACGGATACCACGACCCTCGTCTTGGCAAGTACATGAAGCCTAGCCCGACATATCCATCTGCATTGACCGGCTTTGACGGTGAGAAATATGCTCCTATTCCTTCAGGTACAGCCTACCCGAAAGGAACATACGCAAAAGCTGCCCTTCCTAACATGACCTCAGACACTCCTACATACTGGATGCGTACATCAGAGGTTCTCTTCCTGAAAGCAGAGGCGGCTCTCGTATGGCCTGAATTCGGTGATGCTGCCGATCTTTACAAGAAAGGTGTGGAAATGTCATTCGAAGAGAACGGTCTTTCTGCTGCAGCAGCAGATGCGTATCTCACTACTTCATTCAAACCGGAGGCTGTCAGCATTTTCAGCTACACTGCACCGGCTCCTACGGAAGCAACCACAGAGTTCAGCGGTACAACCGAACAGAAACTCGAGAAAATCATGATCCAGAAATGGATTGCACTGTACCCTAACGGACAGGAAGCTTGGACAGAATGGAGAAGAACAGGATATCCGGTTCTCAACCAGGTCAGAGACAACAGAGGAACAGGATACGGTGTCACCAAAGAAGACAGAATCCGCAGAATGATGTATCCTGAAAGCTTCTACCAGTCAGAGCAGGACAAAGCGAACTATCAGGACGCTCTCTCCAAACTCGGAGGCAACGACTCGCCTACAACCCGTCTCTGGTGGGACTGCAAGAAATAACAATTAATCATTGAATAATTATGAACATCATAAAGAAACTGTTATTCATCATCCCTGCAGCAGGAATGCTTGCAGTGTCCTGTACAGATGTGGAGAAAATGGAAGTTGACCACATCGGCGGATACAATACGATGAACAATGCGGAGAGCGAGGCTTACTACGAAAACCTCCGCAACTACAAGAAAACCAGTGAGAATCACGCCCGTCCGGTAGCGTTCGGATGGTTCTCCGACTGGAACCCTACGGGAACCCAGAGGAGAGGTTATCTCTCGTCAATTCCGGACAGCATGGATATCGTTTCCATGTGGTCAGGCGCCCCTAACAGATATGAAATCACTCCTGAGCAGAAGGCCGACAAGGAATTCGTCCAGAAGGTAAAGGGCGTCAAATTGATGGAAGTCAGCCTCATATCCCATGTCGGTAAAGGCAGGACTCCTGCTTATATCTACGAAGATATCTACAAGAAGGCTGAGGCCGAGAGCTGGCCTGACTCAAAACTTTCACAGGAATTGAAATTCGCACGTTGGGACTTCTGGGGCTTCAAATCTCACGATTTCAGCAATAAGGAAGAACTTGACGCGGCCATCAAGAATTATGCGAAAGCATTGTGCGACAGCTTGTTCACCAGCGAGTGGGACGGTTTCGACATCGACTGGGAGCTTGGTAGCGGTACCAACGACCATGACGGTACACTCGACAACCGCACGATCGTCGTTCTTATCAAGGAGATGGGCAAATATATCGGACCTGCAAGTGACCCTGAAAAGAAAGGACACAAACTGCTTTGCGTGGACGGAAGCGTTGGCTCATTGATGGGAACGGTCGACGAATACATTGACTACTGGATCGTCCAGAACTACGGCAGAGATTGGTACTCCTTCAGCTATGCTGCTGCAGCTCCTGAGAAGATCATCATCACCGAAAACTTCGAGGCCTATGCCTTGACCGGAGGTAATCTCCTTGAACAGGCGAAACTTATGCCGGAGAAAGGATACAAGGGCGGAGTCGGAGCTTATCGTTTCCAGAAGGACTATGACAATGCTCCTGACTACAAGTACATGCGCAAGGCTATCCAGATAAACCAGCAGGTATTCCAGGAAAGAATGAAGGAGCAGACTGGTGAAAACAAAGAATAACAGCAATAACCACTAACGGATTATGAACAAAAATATATTGAAATATATAGCTGCAGGCGCTCTCGTAATGGCTTTTTCAGCATGCGACAATCTTGAGGACAAATTGCTGGAGTCCAAGGTATATTTCGAGAATGCCAAGAGCACGATTGAAGTGGATGGCAATGACGCAATCTCCTTCGATTTGACTTCACGACTCACTTCCGCCAAGGATGAGAACGTGGAAATAACATACGAGATTGCGGATGAATCTGCGATAAAGGAGTTCAACGAAAAGAACGGAACAACTTTGGAGCCGCTTCCTGGCGCCAAGCTTCTTTCCAATGTTGCCAGCATCAAGGCCGGCAGCATCTACTCCGAGTCTGTAAAAATCAGCATTGACGACGCATCGTCCATCATCGAAGGCAAGAAATATCTTCTTCCTGTCCGCATCGTATCATCATCTTGTGACGTCATCAAAGGTTCCGAGACTTCATATTTCATCATAAAGAAGCCTATCAAGATTTTCGACTTCGGCAACTTCGCGCAAGACTACTGGGCAGGTAAAGACTATATTACTGCACCTATCACCGACAATGACAAATTCGAGTCTTGCACTTACGAGGCGCTCATCAATGTAGATCATTTCACTAACAACTCTACAATCATGGGTTGTGAAGGTGTATTGATTCTCCGTATAGGTGACACTCCGACAGTACCAAAGAATCAGCTTCAGGTTGCAGGAAAAGTGGATTTCCTCGGTCCTAAGCTTGAGCAAAACAAATGGTATCACGTCGCGCTCGTCTGCGATGGCCCTAAAGGCACGGCTACCATTTACGTGAATGGTGAAAAAGCAAGTGAGGCAGGCCTCTCCGCAATGCCGGAGAAACTTGTTACCGGAACTGAAGGATTCAGCATCGGTCTCGTACCTAACTTCATGTGGGGTGAACGTCCGTTCAACGGTATGATGAGCGAAGTCCGTCTCTGGACTGTTCCACGTACAGCCAACCAGATCAAGGAGAATATGCTGGGTGTAGATGCCAATAGTGAAGGACTTCTTTTCTACTATAAGTTGAATGCCTCCCCTATCGTGGACTCTACTCCTAACCATAGGGATCCTAAAGCAGGGAAGGTGAGCATCAAGCATTTCGATGTTCCTCTTATGAAAGTGAACTGATCCAAACTCACAAAATATCCTGCCGGTCCGACTCCTCGGGCCGGCTTTTTTATCTAGCGATTAATCCGTAACTTTGGCGCCGTTATGAAATACTCCAGACTTATCGCCGCCGTCATCACGATGGCCTTTTCCATAAGCGCTGCCGCACAAGGCAGTACGTTCATATCCGGACTTGAAGACGGATATTCCTTCATTGCGGACAAATGCGGAGCTGCCGGCAAGGCAACATCCTTCAGCACATCCGGCAAGTCATTCAAGGTGATGACATTCTACTACAACAGCAGCACAGTCACGGCCGTGGAAGACGCGGCGGGAAAACGCAGCATCCTTTTCATTGACGGAAAGCCCAACATGCCGACACCCGCGACCTACCCGAAAATCGGATTCAACGGAGCCAATGAATTGAAAACCAATGAATATGCAGTCGGTCCGCACGACTTTACCGACGACGGACAGCCCGAACTGGTGATAGGCGCAAGGTCCGCTTCAGGAGACGGTCTCGCCATATATGTGTTCGGATTTACAGGAACAGGATGGAGATGCCTGGGCGAAATGGTCACTGCGAAACGGGACATCCGCTCCAGCAGGGTATTCCGCCAGACGGTAACGATAAAAGACGCCACTACGGGCGTCCTTTATACCTGGACCTACCACGACGGGCACTTCGATTTTCTCTCAAGCGACCACGTGAACGATCCTACCGTGCTATATTGAAATACTGCGCGAAACAACCTCCGCGAAATCATTGACCTTCACCGGATTGCCTTCGGCATTGGCCGCATCGAGGGCAGGACCCGAGAAAGTCATCAGACAGAGCGGGCACGCAGTGACGATCGTCTGCGGCTTGTTCACCACGAGGTTCGCGAGCGACGACTCCGTAATCTTGGCACGGTCACGCGCATCCAGCGTCAGACTGCCCAAGCTGCCGCCGCAACAAACGCTCTCATCGCCCTCCTTGCCGGCCTTCACCAGCGTACCGACCTGCGAAAGCACATTGCGAGGCTCCGCATAGACGCCACAACCGCGCCCGAGTTCGCACGGATCATGATAGACAATGCTTTCCCCGCCTGCGTTCAGTTTCAATCTGCCCTCATCCACCAGACGCTTGATATACTGCGTATAATGCAGTACCTCAATGTCTTTCAGACCATACTCCTCCTTGAAAATCTTATAACATATAGGACAGGAGAGGACCAATGTCCTGCAACCTGATTCCAGAATCATCTTCTTGTTGGCAGCAATTGTCTCCTGTGCCGCAGAAGTCTTGCCGGCCAGCATCAGCGATCTGCCGCAACAAATTCCTCCATCCCTGTCCGCAAAGACATAGTTCACCGAAGCCGCCTTGAAAACTTTCTCCACGGACTTTATGATTCGCGGCGTAAGATGTGTCATACATCCGGCAAAATACATCACCTCGGGAGCGGAAATTACCATGGTTTCCGATTGGCACGACTTCAGATAAGAATAATCGTATACCAATGAATTATTGACGGTAGCCCTCTGGGCCCTGCGGAGCGACGGCGCATCCACCCCTACCGGACAAAGCGCATGGCACTTGTCACACATGAGGCATTTCTCTGCTATATCATTGATTTTCTTCTCATTGTGACGACGCAGGAAACGGATGAAATACACCGACGAATACTTGAGATTCTTCTTCTGGACATTCATCGGGCACGCGTCCAAGCACAGGCCGCAGCTGGAACATGCGTAAATCTCGGCCTCGGCCACACCCTTTCGCGGATGACTAGGCTTGAGACCGGCATTGCGCAGCAATATCCACAACACCTCGGTAAGGATATGCATGTAACGGCTGAACGGCATTGCGGCGAAAAACAGGCCCAGGCAGATGGAATAAGCCCACCAGACAGGCATGAAGAACAGTTTGTCGCCGAAAATCAGATGCCACAGATGGTTCACCGGAATCGTGAGGAAGCTTCCGCCGCTGAGATCGGCCGTAAAGCTCTCTGCCAGAAGCCTCAACGGGAAAATCAGCCAAAGGCTGTACAGGGCGATGCGGTCAGCCAGCGACGGCTTCGTGGTATGACGCATGCCGAGGACGATGGACCTGAACCTCTTGAAAATCGCCATGCCCACACCGGTAAGCACATAGAGCAGGAAGAAGTCCATCAGGAAAAAGAAGAACCAGCCTCTAAGCGTGACATGACCGGGATTGATCCAGACGAAGAACCGGTAGAAAATCGGATAGAACAGGCCGCCCTCAGTCCACGCCAGATGCTTCGGGACGAACAATGCCACTTCGAGATGTCCCAGGACAATGAGCATGAACCATCCGAAGGCAATCGCCGAGTGCATGTAGCCCAGAAGCGGCTTGCGTTTCCAGATTTTCGTATGGAAAAGGCAGTCGCAGAACAGGTCCTTGATATTCTTCAGAGCGATCTTCGGGATGAACAGCGACTTCCAGAGACGACGTCTGTCCTTGGCAGGAATCTTGGCCAGCAGCCTGATGAGACCGGCAGTCAGCCATATCAGCATGAAACTGATGCCGACCACGAACGGAATCACGAAATTGCTGTAGCCCGACGGGATTCTGTCAATGACCTCCGGTGCAGTCTGTAACGGCAATATATATAATGGTATCATTTCGTTCCGTAAATTTTAGCGATGGACAAGATGAGATGACGGGTATTGATGCCCCTCGGACAGACCATGGTGCATTTCCCGCACAACTGGCACGACTTCAGGAGGTCGAGCGCCTTGTCCGGATGGGCATTGTAAAGTTCCTCGATGGCTTCCCTCAGGCTGGTATGCCTGAACTTTCCTGCCGTACACACAGCCGTACAGCTGCCGCACGCCATGCATTTGCGCACATCAGGCTCGATTGCCGCCAACTTTTCGAACTTCTCCCTGTCGAACAAGTCAAGATTGATTCTGGAACTAGGAACCAGACCGAAACCGAAATCTACCATCTTTCCCGAAGCAATGTCTTATAGTTTTTAACATCAGGGAACACGTCGGACAGGTATCTGTCGATTTCCACGACCGCAGCCCTCGCCTCGGCCAAGGTTTCGGGCAATGTCTTCGGACCGGTAGCCGCACCTGCCAGGAACACGCCCGGCAAGCCGCTGCGCTGCCCGGCCAGGATTCCGTCACGGACCGCGAAAAAGCCGTCCTCTTCCATCGGCATCTCCAGCAGCTTCCCTACCCTCTTTCCGGCAGCCGACGGCCTCATGCCAGCCATCAGGACCAGAAGGTCCAATGTTACTTTCAATGGCTTTCCCGCCACCGTGTCCTCAGCTTTCACCAGCAGGCTGCCATCCACATTTTCAGACACTTCCGCCAGACGTCCACGGATAAATCTTATGTTATAATCCTTCTGGGCGGAAAGATACATATCCTCATAATGGCGTCCGAACATACGCAAATCCATGTAGAAGCAATACACCTGTGCATCAGGGAACGCCTGCTTCATCTCACACGCCTGCTTGACCGCCGTAGCGCAGCAGACTTTCGAACAAGACCGGCAGCCGGATTTCTCGTCACGGGACCCGACACAATGCACGAAACCGATCCTCTTCGGATTGGCAATCCGGTCATCAGAACCTACACCGGCATTGAACCAAGCCTCCAGATCGGCATTGGTAATCACATGGTCATAGATGCCGTAGCCGTATTCTTCCTTTTTCTCCGCCTTGAACAGGTCGAAGCCGCAGGCTACCAGCACGGCGTCCGCGAGAACGGTGATACCGTTGGAAAGGATGACATTGTAAGACTTGTCCAACCTGTTGATTGACTGCACTTCCGTATCAGTGAAGCACTTGACGCCGTCCATGCGTGCCAGCAGCTCCTTCAGTTTCGCGGAAGCCGACGCCCCGTCAGGGAACAGCCTGTCCCACGAAGCCAGATGGCCGCCCAGCCTGGTCTCCCTCTCGATCAATATGACATTGTACCCCAATCTCTGGAGCCCCGATGCCGCTTCCAGGCCCGCAGGCCCTCCACCTATAATGAGAATATTGTTTTTCATATTATGTTCAATGCTATTTCAAATACATGCACTCACCCGGTCTGCCGATATCCTTTCCATTCTTGCCGAGATACTTGCGTGCCGGATCATATTCGATACCCATCTTGTCCAGAAGCGGTTCCGGACCTACCTGATGAGTCTGGAGACCCAGATCCCAAGGGTCATATCCGAGCACCAGTCCCGCCACCTCCTCGTAAGTAAGGACAGGGATGCCGTGTCCGTTTTCGCCGTAAGTCTTCCCCGTAGATTCTGCTATCACATATTGCCATCTGTCCAGGAAATACGGACATCCCGGGCAGTTGGTGATGATAAGATCCGGCTGGAACGGCTCCATGCTCTCGAATTTCTTATGGGTATTGGACAATGAATATCCGCGGTTTCCCTTCACCAGATATTGACGGAACCCGAAGCCGCAGCAATGCCTTCTTTCCGGATAATCAATGATTTCGCCTCCCCATGCTTCAATCATTCCGACCAGAACGTATGGGTATTCCGCACCGCCGACTCCCTTGGAAGGGAACATCTTCGAATAGTGGCATCCGATGTGTTCCACCACGCGGAGAGGCCTGCCCGTATGGACATTGACAAGCTTATGCTTGGCCTGCGCGGCGATGAGGTTGCGGTATTTGTAGATGAGGTCGCTGGCGTGGACGAGTACCTTCGGCTTCGCGAACTCCAGCTTGCACGACTTCCAGAGGTTTTCGCGCACCTTCGCCTCCAGTTCCGGGAATTCGCGCCAGGTTTCCAGCGTCTCGCAGTAAAGCCCGAACGAGGTGATGCAGGAGCAGACGTAATTCTCATAGCCGTTCTTCGCCATCAATGCGAACTGACGGGCAATGATGGTCATCGCCGTTTCCTGCGGGATGGTATCAGAGTGATAGGCAATGCCTCCGCACGTGGTATGGTGCTCTGTTTCAAATATATCCTTGCCCAATTCTTCTCTGGTAATCTTCAGGAATGCCGCCTCGGAAGCAGGGAAAAAACTCTGTCTGATACAACTGCGGACATAAAAATAGTGGTCGTCCGGAATATCTTTCTGGTAATCTGACCAGATTTTTTGTTTGCCTTCGTAAATCATTGAGATTACCTGTTTAAGTGTTTGGAATCGCTGTCAGTATAAATTTTGGCGATGAATTCGTCCTCGGTCAAGCCCATTTCGGCTGCCTTTTTCAATCCTGCCGCACGCACTTTCTCCATCCGCTCGGTAGCACCGGTCTCGTCGAAAATTCGTTTGAGCTGGTCAAGGTCGTCCTGGGGAATGCGCCTCATGGCTCCCGGACCTTCGCCGTCGAGGTTGCCGCCAAGCCGCTCGAACACATCATCCAGATGTTGTTCTTCCCATTCCCATACCTTACCGGCTTCAGGATGTCCGGCGTAATCGAAACGGCGCGGATAGACGCAGTAACCATAATCCAAAATATTGGAACACAAATCTTTGGTGAGCAGAAACTGCTGCCGGCCCTTCTCCGACTCGATGAAATATCCCAGTTCGATGGAGAGGTTGCGCAATGCCATGACCACGAGCCCCGGAGCGTTCTTGCGCGGGCATCGGGTCATGCAGCTCATGCACTCTCCGCAATACCAGATGGTATCGCTCTTCAGCAGTTTTTCGATTTCATCATCGTCCTTGCTCTGGACAATGTCCACTATCTTTCGTGGATCATATCGATAGAATTCCGCCGCCGGACATATGGCCGTACATGTGCCGCAATTTATGCAGGCATTCAGGCCTTCCTTCAGGCGATAATCCTTCATCAGGAGGTCGTACAATCGTCCCATTCTTCTTATCGGTCTAGTGTTTTCGTCAAAGATAGTGCTTTTTGAGCGAGATTTATTGCCCATCCGTTTGGTTTTGTCTTTTTTTTTATATATTTGCTTTTGGGTTTAGAAATTTTAATGAACTACTTAAATTTAAAAAAATGGAAACACTTGCGCCCAAAAATGCCGGTTCAACAATAGGGAATTTACATGGACAATATAGTTATATCATAATATAGAATCAATTTTATTCACTTCCGAAGCCCTTTCAGGCTTCTATATTTTCAACTATTCATAATATGAAGAAAGAATTAGTTTTTAGTCTTTCCGCATTGGTTATGATGTTCTCGTTGCTGCTTGTTCCCTCCCACAGGGCGTATGCGGACGACAACAAGATAACCGTAACGGGAACAGTGGCGGACATCAAGGCCAATCCGCTGCAGGGAGTCGCTGTCTTAGTGAAAGGCACCACTATCGGTGTGGAGACAGACGCATCCGGAAGGTATAGTTTGACTTTCGCTGCCGGTGCAGAAGGCTCCGTCCTGGAATTCTCATCCATCGGCTACAAGCTGGTAGAGAAAACCTGTACGAAAAGCCAGATATTGAACATCACACTGGAAGAGGATGTCCATTTCATCTCTACCGTGGTCGTCACCGGTTTCGCGAACATCAAGCAGGAGTCCTTCACCGGAAACTCCGTGACCATCAAGAACGATGAGTTGATGAAGGCTTCCAAGACCAATGTCCTCAAGGCTATACAGACCTTCGATCCTTCATTCAGAATAGTGGACAACAACCTCATGGGTTCCAACCCTAATGCCGTTCCGGAGATGTATATCCGAGGACAATCCGGCATGGGTAATTTCGACAAGCTCGACGCAAGCGACCTTTCAAAGTCCAATTTGAAAGACAATCCGAACCTGCCGACCTTCATTATGGACGGATTCGAGATCAGCGCTACTACATTGTATGACTTCGACCCGAACCGTATCGAGTCCATCACCATCCTCAAAGATGCTGCCGCTACCGCAATCTACGGTTCCAGGGCAGCCAATGGTGTGGTTGTCATCACGACCGTTACTCCTAAGCCGGGAAAATTGAATGTTTCATATAACTTCACAGGTTCAGTAACAGCACCGGATTTGAGCGACTATAACCTGCTCAATGCCGCTGAAAAACTGGAACTTGAGAGAATGGTAGGTTTCTATGACGTAGCCAACAGTGATGGTTACACCAGCGAATACACATTGAAGAAAGAGTATTACGAGAAACTTGCAAATGTGAAAGAAGGCGTGAACACTTACTGGATGGCGAAGCCGCTCAGGACAGTATTCAACCACAACCACAGTTTGTATATCGACGGCGGAAGCAACTCTCTCCGTTTCGGAATCGACATGAAGTATTCCAACCAGGATGGTGTGATGAAAGGTTCCAAGAGAGACAACATCGGTGCCGGAGCCTATATCCAGTACAACTACAAGTCCGTGAATATCAAGAACTATTTCTCATATACACAGACCAATTCCGCTGATTCTCCATACGGAAGCTTCTCCAAGTTCACATCGCAGCTTCCTTACGACAAATTCTCGGATGAGAACGGAAAGATTCTCCAAACCCTGCGCTATTGGGGTTCCGGCACAGCCAGCAACAAGGAAAACCCTATGTACGAGGCGACATTGCACAACTTCCAGAAGCAGAAGAGAGAGGAACTTATGAACAACTTGTCAGTAAACTGGCATATCATTCCTTCACTGCTCTTCAAGGGACAGCTGAGCTTGACCAAGACAATCAACAAGTCGGATACTTTCTATGACCCGCTTTCGAAGCAGTCAGGAAACATCTTCCCTCTTACAAGCAGCAACATATCGTCAGGTACATATAACATCAACAACAGCGATGGATATACGGTAGACCTGTCCACCACATTGTCTTACAACACAAGGTTGGGCAAGCATGCGATCAACGCACTCGCCGGCTTCAACCTCAGGGAGGACAATTCTACATCCAACTATCTGACATACGTCGGATTCCCTTCAGGTCTGCTTTCTTCACCGATGTACGCCAAGGAAGTATATCAGAAAGGAACATTCTATGAAGATACCAAGAGAATGCTCGGCGTGCTCGCATCTGTAAACTACGCTTACGACGACACATACCTCCTCGACGCTTCTTTCCGTCTTGATGGTTCTTCCGCATTCGGAACAGATCAGAGATTCGCTCCGTTCTGGTCAGGCGGTCTGGGTATCAATATCCACAAATACGGATTCATGGAGAATGTCAGCTGGATCAACCGCTTGAAACTCAGAGGTTCTTTCGGTCAGACAGGTAAGGCAAACTTCCCCGCATACGATGCAAGGTCTTCTTATGTCATCCTTTCGGACGAATGGTACAAGACCGGTTACGGTGCAGTTCTCCAGGCGCTCGGAAACTCCCAGCTCAAATGGGAAACCACCAACACTACAGATGTCGGTCTGGAATTGGGCTTGTGGGATGACCTCGTATATGCAAGAGGTTCTTACTACAACAAGAGAACCGTGGACCTGATTACTTCAGTGACACTTCCGTCATCAGCCGGCTTCACATCTTACAAGGACAATGTGGGTGAAATCTCCAACAAGGGATTCGAATTGGATTTCAGAATCAATCCTGTCAGGACCAGAGATTGGAACTTGGTAATAAACCTCAACATGGCTCACAACAAGAACCGCATCGAGAAGATTTCCAACTCAATGAAGGCATACAACGAGAAAGTCATCGCCATGTATCGTAAGAATCTGGCATACAACGATCCTGACAAGGCGATGCAGACAATGCCTTTCCTTCAGTATGTGGAAGGCGGCTCTTTGAACTCCATCTATGGCGTAAGGTCATTGGGCATCAACCCTGTGGACGGAGAGGAAATTTTCCTCAGCCGTACAGGCAACATTGTGAACAAATGGGATGCTTCCGACCAGGTCGTACTCGGCACTACCGAACCTAAGGCTCAGGGTTCCTTCGGATTCAACCTTACTTACAAGCAGTTCAGCCTCTATGCTTCCTTCATGTACGAGTTCGGAGCCCAGAGATACAACCAGACTCTTGTCGACAAGGTGGAGAATGTGAACGTATATGCATCCAACGTGGACAGAAGAGTTATGGAAGACAGGTGGATGAAACCTGGCGATGTTGCGAAATACAAGAAAATCTCTACCGACAGGTCTACCACCAACTTCACGAAACCGACATCACGCTTCGTGCAGGACTACAACGCACTTTCATTGAGTTCTGTCGAGTTGGCTTACGAAATGCCTAGAGACCTCCTGAAAAGAATACATTTCAGCACGATGAGATTTACCGTAGGTATGAATGACATATTCCATCTTCAGACAATCAAGATGGAGAGAGGTCTTTCCTATCCTTATGCGAGAACCGTGAATTTCTCTGTCAAGTTTACATTATAAAATATGAATCCAATGAAGAAAATATATAGCATATTCGCTGTGCTGGCCCTGATGTCAACTTCATGCTCGTGGTTGGACATCACACCGGCGGACACTGTCGTAGAGGAAGAACTTTTCTCTGAAGCTGAAGGTTTTCACAACGCCATAAACGGCCTTTACAACTCAATGAGCGATTCCGATCTTTACGGACGGGAATTGTCATACGGCTTCGTGGAGGTTTTGTCGCAGAATTATGTAAAAGAATCATTCTACCTCAAAGGCATTAAGGAATACTCCGCATACTATCCTCTGTTCACCTTTGACTACACTAAAGAAAAGGTGCAGCAGATAATCGAAGGCATTTGGAAAAAAGCCTATACTACAATCGCCAATGCCAACAATATCATCAAGAATATTGACAACATGACTCCCGGCGATTTCGAATACGGACAGGAAGAGATAAATCTTATCAAAGGAGAGGCTCTGGCAGTAAGGGCTTTGTTGCACTTCGACATGTTGAGACTTTTCGCTCCGGCACCGGCCGTAGCTGACGACAAGCCATACATTCCATACTTGGAGACCTTCCCTTATTATGGAGGTCAGGCAAATGAGAGCGTGGAGAACATCCTGACCAAGGTTGCAAGAGATCTGACAGAAGCTAAAGAGCTTATAAACACATTCGACACTCTCGACAAGACCAGACGCGCCAAGTTGAGCAGTTTCAGCAGGTTCCAGCTAGCCACAGGAGGAACCAATGCAGGAGCCTTCTATGAGTACAGAGGCTACAGAATCAACATAATGGCCGTTACCGGCCTGTTGGCAAGGGTCTACAGCTACTGGGGCAAGTATGACAAGGCATTCGAACTAGCTAATGAAGCAGCAGATTTCGTTTACGACGAGACTGATAAAAACAAAGCCCTGACATATACATCCGGAAGACAGGTGAACAATGATAGAAAATTTTCTTCTGACCTCATGTTCTGCCTGTCAGACATAAACATGACCGAGAACTATCAGACTTACAGCGCAGTTTCCTCTAATGATTATTTGAACTTGGACGGTTCAGTTGTTCAATTTGAAGGGACACCTGAGGCTGATGCGGGAGACTATCGATTGACTTATTTGATGGAACGAAACGCAAGAGGCAAATATGTCGGATATGCACCGCTGAAATATATAAAACTGGACAATGGCGATGAGGCAGCTAAAAAAGTGGCAGATATGTTACCGGTTATACGTCTTAGCGAAATGCACTTCATAATGGCAGAAGCCAAAGCTAATGAAGGGAATTTCAGCGAAACGGATGGAGCCAATTATTACCTTAACCTCGTAAGAGAGGGAAGGAACTGCAAAAAAATGAATTTGGGAATCACTGACATGGAATCTTTCAAGAAGCAATTGTTCATGGAAGTCCGTAAAGAGGATTGCAATGAAGGCCACACCTTCTATTATTTCAAGAAATACAATACCCTTCTCACAAAGAAAATGCTTCCTGAGAATTTCATTATTCCGATTCCACAGTCAGAAAAAATCAATTAAGTTTGGCATTATGAAAAGAAACAAAATTTCATTGATAATATCTTTCGCATTCGCCGCTTTGGTTGCAATTCCGAGCTGCAAGGTGCAGGAAGTGGACGTCTTCTCCGCAAAAGAAAGCTATGTCTATTTCAAGCGTTACATCAAGGACAAGGATGGGAAGAATGTGAGGGTAGACACCGCAATGGTGTCATTCTCACACCATTATGGCGTAACCAAATATACTCAGGACTATTACCTGGGACTAGTGGGACAGTTGCCGACTAAAGATCTGGAATACAACGTCGAGGTCGTAAAAGACAAGACGACTGCCGAGCCAGGTCAGTATTCTTTGCCTGAAAAGTTTATCTTCAAAAAGGGACAGACAGAAGATATCCTGCCGATTACCATCTATAAGGATAAGCTCAACGATGGTGACGAAAGAGTGCTGGTACTTCGTCTTGTAGAAAGCAACGATTTGAAACTGGCCTTCAACAATCCTGCAGATTCCTATACGGACATCAGTTTCAGGTTCAACAACAAGATTTCGAAACCGCTTTGGTGGGACAAAAACATAACTGGTGCTTTCTTCGGAGAGTATTCATATAAAAAATATGAAACTATAATCAAAGCCAATCCTGGCTTCACCACAATCGAAGGATTGTCAAGCGCGGAAATCAGGATGGTAGCCCTCAACGCCAAGGATTATATCGAGAAAAATGGTATCACCGAGGATGACGGCAAGGAAATGGAAATTCCTATATATTAATCACTAAAGTTTTGCAGACGGTATGAAAAAAATCAATATAATCTGTCTATTCCTTTCCGTGGCTATGGCTTCAGGCTGCTATAAGGACACCGGAAATTACGATTATACAGATATCAACAGAGTCGAAATCAAATTCGAAAAGAGTTATTACAATGTCACTCAAGGAGACGTCCTGGAATTGACGCCTACATATCCGGATTTCGTGACGAACAATGCAGGCAATTATGAATTCACATGGTTCCTGAATGATGAGACCAAGCCGGAGTGGAACACCATGACCTTCAAAAGCCAGATGAACGAAGCCATGGACCGCAATGATTTGGTCATTGAAGTGAAAGACAAGAAAACAGATGTTGTCTATATGAACAAGACTTCCGTAACCGTAACGGGAGTGTATACGAACGACGACTCATGGATGATATTGTCCGACGACGGAGGCAAATCAAGACTGTCATTCTTGTCCGTGACTGAAATTGTAGACCAGACTTCGGAGAAACAACCTGAAGGCAGCGACCAGTATTACTACGAAAAAGAGCGTTTCATTCCAAATGTCTTCACAGGCGAACTGGGAAAGGGCCCGATAGCACTCCAGGAACATTGGAGAGAAAGTATTGATTATGGTTATACAGACAATGTCGTAGGCAACGTATGTGTATTCCAGAAAAGCGGTGCAGTAGATTTGGAGGGCACCGGATTCACTAAAGAGATAGACATGAAAGATGCCTTCGTAGGTAAAAAATATCCTGCCGACAATACTGTTCTTTATCCCGGAACATTCCTCCAATTTACCGACATCGTTTGTGACCAGGACGGCAAATTATACTCAAGACTGAAACTTTCCCAAACTGTATATAATTCAGAATATTTCCTTCAGGTGCCATTGAAAGTCAGCGGCGAGAAAGAGGCTCTTGAGCAATGCATAGTCTGCCGAGGCTTTTATGCTCGTAACCGTATCGGGAATCAGGTCGTTTATGACGGAAAGAACAAGAGGCTTCTGTACCTTAAAGACGGCAGCGACGACTATTACTCACCGACCGAAGGCGCAGCTCGTATAGTTCCAATCGAGGTCAGTAAAGACTTGGAAGCAGGCGATGTCGTAAAACTCGGCGACCACAGCGGATATGACCTGCTTCACATAAGCGAATGTGCAGCCACAGGAACAGGTTCAGGAAACTATGGCTTCTTCGAGGTGTTGAAAAACATAGAAAACGACAAAACGTATATACAGAAATTTGTCGTATCAAAAGATTATTATTCAGAGCCTCTTATAACCTCTATCGAAAAATTTGAAATTACAGGACTGCCTGGCACGCCTGCCGTATGCGCATTCCCGACATATAGACCTACTGAATATGCTTTCTTCGCAGTCGGTCAGGACCTTTACATGGTGGACCTCGTGAACAAGTCCGGAGCTGAACTATACTATCATTTCGACAGCAAGATTACAGCTATGGATTACGGATCTGGTAGAAATGTGCATTTGGCAGTGGGACTGGAGGACGGAAGTTTCTTCGTCCTGGGCGCAGTTGCTGCAAAGAATATCAAGGACGAGCACAAACTTGTCTACCAGTCACCTGAGAAAGTAGGTAAGATTGTAGACATCAAATTCAAGAACAACAGCATGTGGAACTACTAACGTTCCGCATCTCGAAGAAAAGGGAGGCTTTTTGAGTCTCCCTCTTCTGCTGTCTTGAAGAGGGCAATAACAGGATAGAAACTTAAAAACAATAACTAACAACAGTATATGGAAAAATCAATAGTTTCCGTAAAGAACTTATCACACCGGTACAGCGTCCAATGGGCTGTAAAGGATGTAAGTTTCGAAATAAATGAGAAAGGGGTGACGGGGCTTCTCGGATCGAACGGTGCGGGAAAATCCACTACCATGAACATCATCTGCGGTGTTCTGAACCAGACGCAGGGAGATGTTTTCATCAATGGCGTAAATCTCCGCGAAAATCCGGTAGAAGCCAAGAAAAACATAGGCTTTCTGCCTCAACAACCGCCTCTTTATACAGACCTGACAGTAGGTGAATACCTCAGGCATGCGGCTTTCCTCAGACTGGTAGAGCCAGACAAAGTCGACGAGGCTGTAGACTTGGCATTGGAAAAATGCTCCATTACTCATTTCAGAGACAGATTGATAAAGAATCTTTCCGGAGGTTACCAGCAGAGGGTCGGCATTGCCCAGGCCATCGTCCATAATCCTCAGTTCGTCGTTCTGGACGAGCCTACCAACGGATTGGACCCTAACCAGATCGTGGATATCCGTAATCTTATCAGGGATATTGCAAAGCATCATGCAGTCCTGCTGTCCACGCACATCCTTTCGGAGGTTCAGGCCATCTGTGACAACATCTACATGATTGAAAGCGGAAAACTTGTATTCTCCGGCACAATGGAAGAATTCGACAACTATGTCGCCCCTGAGAGCTTCATCGTGGAATTCGCAAACTCCCCTTCCAAGGAAGTTCTGGAAAACCTTACCGAGAACAACGGTATCGAAGCACTGGAAGACGGCAGCTACAGGATATTCCTGAAAGATGATATCTCCATTACTGAAAAATATATCCAGGAGAGTGTAAAGCAGAATTGGAATCTGAAAAATATTTATGTGGAAAGGGCTTCATTGAGCGAGATTTTCGCACAGCTGTCCGGTAAAGCAAAAAATAAGCAGTATGAGAAAGTTCAATAATTTCAATCAGACGATGAGAATAGCGAAAATCGAATTGAATACGATGTTCTATTCTCCTGTCGCATGGCTGTTGCTGCTTGTCTTTGCAGTACAGGTGGGTTATAGCTTCGTGTCGGTCCTCGGCGGAATATTGGATTCCATGGACCTCGGACGCGAAGCGTGGAGCGTATCCCAGCAAATCTTCGGAAAGTCGATGTCCAGCATCATGCCGGGCATCCAGAGGTACATCTATTTGTATATACCACTCGTGACAATGGGACTCATGAGTAGAGAATACGCGAGCGGTTCCATCAAATTGCTCTATTCTTCTCCTATCAAGAATTCATCCATCATTCTGGGAAAATTCTTGTCAATGGTCGTATACGGAGGAGTATTGATCGGCATCATCGTTCTCTTCTCTGTCTTTACCCACATTTTCACCCCACATTTCGACTACAAAATAGTGGTTGTGGCATTGTTGGGACTGTATCTGCTGATTCTGGCATATTCTGCAATCGGTATTTTCTTCTCATCACTCACCAAATACCAGGTAGTTGCAGCCATCGGCACATTGGCAGCGCTCGCTTTCCTTAACAACGTGAGCGATATCGGTCGTCAAAGTGATTTCATAAGGGATATCACATACTGGCTTGACCTTTCAGGAAAGACAAGAAGTTTCTTGAGCGGAATGTTCTCCAGCCAGGATTTCTTATACTTCATAATAGTCATCGCCCTGTTCCTGTCACTTTCCATCTTCAAGCTCAATACGGAAAAGAGCATCATGAGCATGAAGGAGAAAGTATTCAAATACTGCCTCATCATCGTCATCTGTCTGACATGCGGATATGTCACTACATTCCCTAAACTTAAATATTACTATGACGCTACCTACACCCAGAGCAATACACTCTGCGAAGAGAGTCAGGAGATAATGAAGAGCATAAAGGACAAGTTGACCATAACCACATACGTAAACCTGTTGGACGATTCCTTCTTCTGGTTCCATCCATATAACAAGAACTATGACAAGGAGCGACTGGAGAAGTATGTCAGATTCAAGCCTGACACTGAGCTGAAATATGTATACTACTATGCTCCTTGCGAGAACAAGTCATTGGAAGAACAGTATCCTGACATGACATGGGAAGAGAGGGCCGAGGAGTTGTGCAAGGTTCACAATGTAAATATGAAATTATTCCTCAACAAAGAGCAGATTGACGAACTCATTGACCTGAAACCTGAAAAATACAGATGTCTGAGGATTGTCGAAGACGAGCACGGGCACAAGGAAATAATGAGGTTGTTCAATGACAACCAGAAACTGCCGAACGAGGAGGAAATGTCCATCGTATTCAACAAGTTCGTATCGAAAAGCCCGATGGTAGCGTTTGTCGACGGATACGGCGCGAGAGCTCTTGACAACTATGGTGCGCGCGGATATTATCTGGTCGGCTATGACAAATGGTTCAGGCATTCTCTTTTCAACATGGGATTCGATGTGAAAAAACTCGACCTCGACAATGCCGCAGATTTCGAAGGTACTGATGTCCTGGTCATTACAGATATAAACGAACCGCTGTCGAAGACCGCATTGGACAACATCTACTCTTACATTGACAAAGGCGGAGACCTTTATATCCTGTCGAACTACAAACGTGGACAATATCTCGAACCGGTGGTCAATTATCTCGGCGTGAAGTACTACGGTGGCCTGGTAGTGCAGGAAAATCAGTATATCTCTCCTACATTCGTACCGGTAGACTTCACGGAAGCTGCTCTGGAAACGAGCCCGATATACAAGAGCGTGGCAGATTGGGATTACTGCGTCCTTATGCCGACTGCATTGGCAATCGATTACTCCGGCGCCAAGAATTTCGAGGTAAAGTCAATGCTCGAAACTACAGACAAAGCGTGGGTTGAATATGAAACCACCGATTTCGTGGATGGAGAATTCGTATGCAATGAAAAGGCCGGTGAAAAACAGGGAGTTTATTCTACCTTCGTGACTTTGAGCAGACAGATTAATGGTAAAGAACAGAAAATCGCCATTTCCGGTGATGCTGACTTTATATCTAATGAAGAGCTCAGCACAGAGCACTCAGGCATCAGTTCATCCAACTATACGATGGTAAAGGGTCCATTCAGATGGTTCTCCGGGGACAAGTTCCCTATCGTAGCAGAGAGAGTTGAAACATTGGACCACAAGACCACATTGCCTGTCGGCTTCTCCATGTGGCTGAAGATTATATTCCTGGGCGTTCTCCCATTGGGTCTGATGTTTACAGGTGTGACACTTATTGTAAGAAGACAAAGAAAATAAGAGATTATGGAACATAAGATAGTAGAAGTCAAGAACCTCTCCCATAGATATACGGTCAACTGGGCGATCAAGGATATCAACTTCGAAATAGAAAAGAATGGCGTTTTCGGGCTCTTGGGCTCGAATGGAGCAGGTAAGTCCACGACGATGAACATCATCTGCAATGTTTTGACACAGACCCAAGGTGACGTTTTCATCAATGGCATTGATTTGAGGAAAAATCCGATCGAGGCGAAGAAATTCATCGGATTCCTTCCGCAAAAAGCACCGCTGCACGTGGAGATGACGGTGGAAGAATACCTGTATCATTGCGCAGACTTGAGGCTGATGCCGAAAGACAAGATTCAGGGAGCCGTGGAAAAAGCCATGGAGAAATGCCAGATCACTCATTTCCGTAATCGTCAGATTTCCAACCTTTCCGGTGGTTATCAGCAGAGAGTGGGTATAGCCCAGGCTATTATCCATGAACCTCGCTTTGTCATTCTGGATGAACCGACCAACGGTCTGGACCCTAACCAGATCATTGAAATCAGAGGTCTGATCAGGGAAATTGCGGAAGACAGGGCAGTGCTCATTTCCACACATATCCTTTCGGAAGTGCAGGCTATCTGTGACTATATCATGATGATTGAGCATGGCAACATGGTCTTCAAGGGAACGCTGGAGGAGTTCAACGCTTATATGGATCCTTCAGCTCTTACCACCATCATGCACAATGCACCGTCAGATGAAGAATTCATGAAGATTGAGGGCATCGAGAGAGTCGAGAGGCTTACACGTACCCGCATACGTCTTCATTTCGTCGGTGATGACAGCATAGTCAGCAGAGTGGTCAAGGCCTCCTGCGAAAACGGCTGGCAGTTGAGAGAGATTTTCCTCGAAAAGGAATCATTGGACAAGGTATTTGCAAAATTGTCAGGTAAATCATTTAAATAGTATGAGATCTACATTAAGAATATTGAAAACAGAACTGAAAGTATTTTTCTACTCGCCTATCGCATGGCTTATACTTTTGGTTTTCGCGGTTCAGGTAGGAGCATCTTTCTGCGGATTGTATTCTGATGCATTGAGATATCAGGAAATCGGTTATCCGGTATACGATGCCACAGCAAGGGTAATCAGCGGCATAAGGGGACTTTTCGTACAGATGTTGAACAACCTTTATCTGTACATTCCTCTTCTGACCATGGGACTGATGAGCCGTGAATACAGCACAGGCTCCATCAAACTTTTGTACTCTTCACCGGTTTCCAACACCCAGATCATCGTCGGAAAGTATCTTTCCACCATGGTTTATGGTCTGATTCTGGTATTCGTGATGTGCCTCCCTACCATCTTCGTGGGAATGTATGTGGAAAGTGCTGACATAATGATGATGGCCGTGGCCGCATTGGGCGTGTACCTGACCATCTGCGCATATTCAGCCATCGGTCTCTTCCTGTCGACCATTACTCAGTATCAGGTAGTTGCCGTCATCAGCACACTCATTGTCCTGGCAGTATTGAACTTCATCGGCAATGTCGGACAGGAATATGATTTCGTCCGCGACATCACTTTCTGGCTGTCCATTTCCGGACGTTCAAAAGTCTTCCTCGACGGTATGATCTGCACAAGGGAAGTCCTGTATTTCATCCTGGTAATTTTCCTTTTCCTTTCAATGTCAATCATCAAGTTGAGAGGCCAGAGACTGAAACTTCCTATGTGGAAGACAGCCCTCAACTATACAGTGGTGTTTGTCATCGTATTCGGTCTGGGAATCCTCAGTTCTCGTCCTAAGTTCATCAAATACTATGATGCTACGCAGGCCAAGAGCAACACATTGACAGAATACAGCCAGGATGTAATGTCGAAGATCACCGACGGTCTTACCATTACGACCTATGCCAACGTTCTGGATGAAACATGGATTTACGCAGAGCCGCGCAACAAGAACCGCGACCTTACACGTTTCGAGAAATACCTGCGTTTCAAACCGGACATCAAGCAGAAATATGTCTATTACTACGGCAAATATTACAGCAACTACAGATATGACAGGGAAGAGTACAAGGATAAGACTCCTTACGAACTCGTTCACGCCATCTACCGCTGGAGCCGTCAGGACACTACCACCTACATGCCTCAGGAGCAGGTATGGGCAATGGATGACATCCGTGCAGAAGGCGGCAGACTTGTGCGCGTCCTCAGCAGAGACAACGGGCGCAAGGCTATCTTGAGAATTTATGATGACAGCCATATCCATCCTAGCGAGACGGAAATCACCGTAGCGATGAAGACATTGGTCGACAGACCTGCCGTACCGGCATTCGTTACCGGTCATGGCGAAAGGAGCATGAATGACAATGGCGACAAAGGATACGGTCTGCTGGCAACACATAGGGTGGGACGTAACGCACTTATCAATCAGGGATTTGCACCTAGGGAGATAAGTCTTGAGAAACCGGTTCCTATCGACGTGGACTTCCTGGTAATCTCAGATGTGAAGACTCCATACACAGCACAGGAATTGGAAAACTACAAGAACTTCATTGACAGAGGCGGCAATGCTCTTATATTGGGTGAACCTCGCCGTCAGAAGAACATGAATCCTCTCATCGAGCCGCTCGGCCTGAAGTATGCGGACAACCTGCTGGTTTCCCCTGACGACCTTTATGCGGACGACCTTATTCTTGCCAACATCCGTACCAGCGAGGCGATGAGCCCTTCATTTGCGGCTCTTGGCGAACGCGGAATCAAGGCGACGATGTCATCTGCATGCGCTATCGAAAGAATGCCGCAGACCAATGGCTTCTATATTGACGACATTATGGTTACAGACGACAAGGGAGTCTGGATTGAGACCAAGACCCGCGATTTCGCCAATGAGAAATCAGTCCTGAATCCGGAAGCCGGAGAGGTGGAAAAACAATACACCGTGGCATCTGTCGCTTCCAGAAATGTAAAGGGCAAGGATCAGATCATCATTGTAACGGGTGATTCCGACATGTTCTCGCCTAAGGAGCTCAACGCCAACAGAGCAGGTATCGCTGCTGCCAATTTCAGCTATTTCAGGGAATTCATGTATAGTCTGACATTGGGCAAATACCCTATCAATATCGGTAGAGAGCCGGCTCCTGACAACAAGTACACAGCTTCTCACGAGGTATTGCCTTGGATGGACCTCATCTACAAATGGCTGATTCCTGCGATAATACTAATTTCAAGCTTAGTGGTTCTAATAAGAAGAAAAAGAAGATAATTATGAAAAAGTTTTTACTCCCCGTCTTGTTCATAGCCTTGGCATTGACAGGCTGTAACAGAGACAACAAGCAGATTCCTGCATCGGACAAGGTGCTGACCGGCAAGTTATCCAACGGGTTGACCTATTATGTGAGACATAATGAGGAGCCTAAGGACAGAGCCAGCTTCTACATCATCCAGAACGTCGGTGCAATTCTGGAAAATGATGACCAGAACGGTCTCGCCCACTTCCTGGAGCACATGGCATTCCAGGGAACCGAGAACTTCCCTGACAAGGGAATCATCGAGACATTGCAGCGTCACGGTGTTTCTTTCGGAGGCAACATCAATGCCTACACTGCACAGAACGAGACTGTATATAACATCAGCGCCGTTCCTACTACTGATGTGACTTTGGTGGATACCTGCCTCATGGTACTCCATGACTGGTCACACTACCTGACATTGGACAAGGATGAGATTGACGCTGAAAGAGGAGTCATTTCAGAGGAGTGGAGAACCAGACGTAATCCTAGCTTCAGAATCGGTCTCCAGATCAATCCTGTCATTTACAAGGATTCCCAGTATGCAAAGCGCGATGTAATCGGTGACTACAACATCATCAACACATTCGAGCCGCAGACCCTCCGCGATTTCTATCACGACTGGTATCGTACTGACCTTCAGGCTATTGTAGTAGTAGGTGATGTCGATGCAGAGGCTACTGTAGAGAAAATCAAGACAATGTTCGAGCCGATTCCTGCTGTGGAAAACCCTAAGGAAAGAATCGAGTATGAAATCCCGGAGCATGACGAGATGTACTATGCTCTCGGTACCGACAAGGAGTCTACCGCGTCTAATGTGCAGATTTTGACCATCATCCCTAACAAGAGAACCGACAAGGACAAATTCTCCTACCTCAGGGAAGGCCTGCTCTCAAGCTTCTTCAATTCAATGATTGCCAACCGTCTGTCAGAAATCATGCAGCAGAGCAACCCTCCTTATCTCGGAGGTTCCATCAGCTATGGCGGATTGGTAAGAAATTATGCCGCATATTCCTGCTCGGCTACAGCGAAGCCTAACGAGGAAACGGAGGCATTGAAAACAATCCTGACCGAGAACGAGAGGGTAAAGAGATTCGGTTTCTCGGACAGCGAACTGGAAAGAGTGAAGGCAAACCTCCTTTCTGCAATGGAGACTTCATACAAACAGCGTGACAAGTTCAGAAACGAGTCATTCGTAAGCGACATCAAGGACAATTTCCTGCTGGGAGAGCCTCTGTTCGAGTACGAGGTCTACTATGACTACGTTACCAAGACCATCCCTAAGATTACCGTAAAGGAAATCATGGATTATGCACAGCCTTGGTTCACCAAGAAGAACCAGGTGGCAATCATTACCGGACCGGATGACGTTACTCATCTGACTGAAGATGAGGTCCGCGGCATCATCAGCGTAGTAGAGGGTGACAGTTCCATCCTTCCGTTCGAGGATGAGTTCATCGGACAGGATCTGGTCAATGAAGATGAACTGAAGGGTTCCAAGATCAAGGAAGTCGTACCGGTAGAGCTCTTCGACGCAGAGGAGTGGATTCTGGAAAATGGCATCAAGGTCGTTTACAGAAAAGCCGATTACGAAAAGGAAAGCATCTCTCTGTATGCACACAGCGACGGCGGAACCGCCCTCTATGATGTAAAAGATCTCCCTAACGCAGAGAATGCAGCGGTATTTACCAATGCTTACGGCGTAGGCGAATTCAACACCATCGCATTGAAAAAAGCCCTTGCCGGCAAGATGGTTTCATGCTCAACTTCCATAGGTTCTGACAACGAGGTGGTGACAGCAAGCTCTACTCCTCAGGACCTGGAGACAATGTTCCAGCTGCTGTATCTGCGCTTCACATCCCCACGTATGGACAAGGAGAAATTCGAGTCCATCCTGAACCAGAATCTTGCTACCGTGGACAAGCTCGCCAAGAACCCTAACAAGATTATCCAGGATTCCATCGACTTCATCACATCCAATTACAGCCCTCGTACACAGCCACTTAGCCGCAAGTACCTGGAGAGCCTCGACATGGAGAAGATGAACAAGATCTACAAGGAGAGATTCGGCAACGCAGCTGACTTCACATTCTTCATCGTAGGTAATGTGGATGCCAAGGAACTGAAACCGCTTGTGGAGAAGTATCTCGGTTCTCTGCCTACATCAAAGGAAAGAGAAGAGTGGACAGACACTGGCGTAAGAGCTCCTAAGGGCATCGTGAAGAAGGTGATCCCTGTCAAGATGGAAACTCCCAAGTCTCTCGTGGTTACAAGCTTCCGCAAGGAAATGCCTTACAACCTGCACGACATGTACTGCAACAACGTGCTGAGGGGCATCCTTGACCTCCGCTACACCGAGAATATCCGTGAGAAGGAAGGCGGCACCTATGGAGTAAGCGTAAGCAGCGAGGCTTCCAAGAGACCTGAGCAGGTTTACACCATGACAATGACCTTCAACTGTGATCCTGACAAGGCTGAGCACCTCAAATCGCTAATCTACGCTGAAATCGAGAAGGTCAAGAAGAGCGGTGTCACTGAAGAGGAAATCAGCAAGATTACCAAGAAGATGCTGAAGGACTTCGATCAGTCCAAGCCTCACAACTCATACTGGCTTTCAGTCATTACCACATATTATATCTATGATATAAACAACAATGACCCGAAAGATTTCGAGGATATCATCAAGAATATGACTCCTGCAGATATCCAGGACTTCGTGAACAGAATGTTCGACAATCCTGACAACCTGGACATCGTATTCACTCCCAAGAAGTAACACATAACTTAATATCTTTAAAGGTGGCCTCAGCGTGAGGTCACCTTTTTTATGCTTCCTGGGGTATGAAAACGAAGATGTCGCCCAAGAACTTGAGCGACATCTTGTAGATTCGTATCTGCGTCTTGGCGAGATTTCTCATCTGGCAGTACAACGCGATACCATAACTAAACACTACTAACTAACCATTATAATAACCAACCAATAATATTATTCACTTGACTCTTCATATTGCATTAATCGTGCCAAACTGATTTTTTTAGAAGAAACTAGTGTCGACATAATCTCCGCCCTCGAACCAAGCAATAATCTATCGGCATTACAAATATAGGTATTCCATTTTTGAAAACAAACAGCCAAACGAAAAAAACATCGAAAAATCTATGCATAGCTGTGCATTCCGCCAAGAAAGAAGTTCACACCGAAATACGTCATCAGGACACTCAGAAAAGCTACGATGCAATACACATGGAAAAAAGTCGGTTTCCGGAAAGACTTCAGCGACGACGAATGCAGCGGTGCCATGTAGACGAACATCGTTATCAACGCCCAGACCTCCTTCGGGTCCCAGCTCCAGTAGCAGCCCCAGGAGACATTGGCCCAGACCGCACCCACAAATATTCCGACAGTCAGCAAAAAGACTGCAGGATAAAGCAATGTATGAGAAAGCGCCGCGAACGACTCTTCCCTTACGGCGTCACCTTTCCAATGCATGACAAGTCCCTGGACACCTATAAGCATCATCAGGGCAAACAATGCATACGAAAACATTATCACCATCACATGCACAGACAGAAGCGGTGACTGCAGAACCGGCATCAACGGCGTGATGCGTGGACTCCCGCTGCCTATCATTGCCACGAGCATTGCGAAAGACGCGAGCAGCGGGGCGAAGCCCATTATGATAGGGAACTTGTTGAGTACCAGCAGAGTGAACAGCAGAATCGACCAAGCGAGAAACTGCATTGTCTCGAACCCGCTGGAAAGCGGAACATGGCCAGAAACAATCCACCGCAGCGCCAGGAGGACGGTCAGGTGGACCAACATTGTCCCGATGATTGCGTAGCCCGCAAGCCTGTCGCGGCCGTCGGCCATACCGAGCGAGAAGCATATCGCAAGAAGCAGCGACAATGTCAGATAAAGCATTACAGGCCAGCGCATTGAATTAAGGTAACCATATACGGTTTCGCAACGCAGACGCCATGCGGACGGCATCACTGCGGATGCGCGCAACCGCTGATAGTCCACGATTTTGTCAATGATCTGAAGCGCACGTGCATTGTCATTGCCCGCCTGGACGCTCTCCGTCAGATAATCCATTGACCTGCGCACGAAATTCCACTCCTTCTCCGGGAGCATCAGGTCAATGTCTTTCTGCCCCGGAGCCACCCATGTCATCTTTCCGTCCGGCGAGGTATATGGAAACATCCGGAGAAGTTCCCCGTTATAGAACATGCGGATGATATTGAATTTTTCATCGGCATCACGCAGATGTTTCACCATCGCCGCATCACCTTCCTTGTAAGCCTTCTCCAGAGGAGTCTTTAGTTTATAAACATTGAGACTGTTCCAGAAGTCATCGTACGAAGCCCATTTGCCGTTGATGCCCAGAACTTTGCGCGCAACCTTGTCCTTGATGAGAATCATCGGTTCCCGCTCCCAATCCGATGGCCGGAAAGTCCAGCCGGCGAAGATCTGCATTGAACCGTATCCGTTCCACCCGGCCTTGCCGGAGAGCTTGGTGACGAAATCATTGGCCACGGTACTGACCGGGCACACGCGGCCGCCGTAAAGAACGGCAATGTTCCCGAATGCGTCGGCGACATCGTCGTCAACGGGGCGTGGCGTCGCGCCTGCGGACAACGGAGCGCACAGGAAGGCCAGGAATACGGCCAGCTTCATCGCATTGCCACCCAATGACTTACGATACCAGGACCTCAGCTGCGAAGACCTCGAACAGAGGACGAGAATCATCGAAATCAGCAGCAGCGCATAACCGGTATATGTCAATGCTATTCCCCACGGATCGTAAAGGACGCCCAGTCGGGTGCCCTTCATGTCATTGTCATATCCTGCCTGCGTGAACCTGCAGCCTCGGTACCGTCCGATATTGTTCATGGAAATGTCCAGCGGTGTGGAATCAGCCTCCAGCTGCGAGACGTAATCCATCGGCGAGTCCGTCCCCGGATAACATTCCACGGAGAAGCTTTTCAGCGCCAACTCAAATCCCAGGTCAGCCACCGTGCCGTCCGCTTTCATGAATGCAGTAACCTTCTCACCCTCACGGAGATGCACGCTCCCCCGCTCTGAAGTCAGAAACGTGGTGAATGCACCTGCCAGAATCACGAGAAACGACACATGCAGAAGAAAAACCGGGAGACGTTTCTGCATCCCGGATTTCAGGATGTATGCAGTTCCGGTTGCCGACAGCATTGCCCAGAGCATGACGAACCACCACGTCCCGTAGACGTGTTCCGCCACGAACGGCGTTCCCTTCACATTTTCAACGCAAGTAGCCGTGGCCATCACTCCGACAAGGACAATGACCAGGGCTACTATGCTGTATCTCAAATACTTCACTTTAGATAGATTCACAGAAGAACACTACAGCATCACGCTGCTCCTTGGTAAGTTTTCTGAAGGCCTCGATGGAAGCACGCGCATCGCTCTTCGCATTGCCATGCCACATGATGGCCTCCAGGGTATTTCTCGCACGACAGTCATGAAGACGGTCCTCGGCACCGGTGCACAACTTGCTCAGGCCGCGGCCCCAGAGAGGAGTCGTACGGCACCAGCCTGTGCGGATGTCATTTTCCATGTGAAGGCGGTGCTGCACGAAATCGGTGTAAGGCCAGATGGTCTGCCCCGGATAACGCGGCATGTCTTCATCGGAAAACATCAGGTTAGGGTCCTGGATATGGTCCTCTCCCGTAGTCCATGACGGACGGTGGCATGCGTCGCAATGCAATTCGGAAAACAGACGTTTGCCTTCATTGAACTTGTCCGTACCGACATTGCGCGCCGCTGGCACTGCGAGTCCCCTGTGCCAGATCATCAGATTCTTGAACTGCTGGTCAGACATTTCCGGATCCTGGTTCTTGCCTGTCAGATAATTGTAGATATTTTGGGCGACATCTTCAGTGTGCCACTCCGGATGCTTCTTTTCCGGGTCAATCCGGTCGATATACTCCGGAAATTCCGCCTGCACTTCCTTGTCGTTCATCGCTGTCTTGGCATAGTATGTACCTGCCAGGTCGAGATAGTGGTAACGTCGGTCGGAACGGGTCACGTTGGTGATGTTCCAGATGGCATTGGCACCGGCAGCATCCATGAGCGGACCGCGGGAAAGCGCATAAGTATAACGGCGGACATATTGGGTGCCGTTGCCCTGCACGGTATTCTTGTACATGCTCGTCCATTTCATCCCGGCCTGGTCCCAATAAGCGGGGTTCAGCGCATCGGTCTTCCCGATGGAATTATAATATTCGCTCTCCTTTATCCACTGCTTCGTGATTTCTTCTTCCGGAATCGCATCCGTCAGACCGGTTCCATAGATACCGATGGTGGATTCCAGTTTCACCCCGATTTCATCCGCTACCCTGTCGGCAGGAATCGTGACCATCTCACCGTTGCGTTTCACGACCACCGGCGCATAATACGCATCGGCAGAAATGGTGATTTCCGGATAGATGAGCTCATACTTTTCGCCATCAGGAAACTCGTTGCCCCACTCGTCCACATAGGTTTTCCACTCGATCGGCGATATGCCTGCCTCGTCAATCGGGGCCTTGAACGGCTTGGTAGCCATCGTCTGCGGCATACCGGCGACAGACATGATGTAAGACTCGGTCTGCTTGTCATAAATCACCAGCAGATAACCGTTTCCCATGTCGCTTGCGCGATAGCGCTCCTGACGTTTTCCGTGCCCGTAATTCGGGTGACAATACAGACAGCCGGAACGCACGGCCAGAGGACCGAGACCCGTGAAGGCGCCATCCGAATTTTCATTGTAATCGCGCTCGAAAAGCGTCTCGCCATTCTGGAATTCCATCCCCATGCCGGCCTGTTCCACAGCCGGGGTAGGCTGCTGATACGCATAAGCATTGACCATCGTAGTCGTCCCCAAAAGCCCGCCGGCGTAATACTCCGCCGGATGTTCGCTGCTCGTGCCGGGGCCCAGATCAATGATTTTGTCAATGTCCTTGTCCGGCTCCTCGCCTTTGCATCCTGCGACGGCCAGAGCGATCATTGCCAATGTCAAATAGTTGTGTTTCATGATTTTAGCTTTTACCAAGTAATCTTTTTCAATGCCTCCACCAGTTTCAAGTCATTGTCGGCGAGCGCGCGATAAGTAGGCTTCACTGTCTTTTCGACGAATTGTTCATTGACGCTCTTGAACTTGGCCTCGATGGTGGCATTGTTCGAATAGCTTTCGAGAATGTCATTGAGCTTGTCAAGAGATTCCTCCAGATCATCGAGCGCGGACATCGCAGTCTTTGCGCTGGCATCGCTGTAGCATTCTACGAAAGGCTTCTTCATCTTGCTGATGGCATCAAGAGCAGCCTCAAGCTTTGCCTGCACATTTTCAGCAGCGGCCTTCGTCTGCTGGATTGTAAGGCAGACGCCTATCAGGGAAGCGGCATCCGGTGTCTTTCCGTTCTGGTCGAATCCGCCGTAAAGTGCATGCTTGCAGGACATTATGTTGTCATAGAAGTCCTGGATTGAATTATGTGCATGAGGAGATTCGATATAGTTCACATCCGCTCCGGTAGCAGGGGCACCGATCTTGGAGTCACGGACCTCACCGATGATGCTGTTGGCTCCCGCGATAATCTGGCAGGTCGCAAGAGTGACGCTTGAATAGCGTGAACCGGCATTGCCCGCATTCTTGAAATCAGCGCCGTAATCGTCAGACTCGAATTCCACCTCACCCAAAAGCGCCTGTTCAGCATCGGAAACCTCTCCGCCCCAAGCACTTACGAGTTTCAATGAGCTGAGGTAGAGGTCTTGTGCCGCTGTCTGGGCAAACCATACTTCATTGGCCGTCATATCAGCGATCTTACGGGACTTTCCTTCACGGAAGATAAGGTATTCCACAGCATGGAAGCCCGTAAGGTTCTGACCTGTAGCGATATTGTTCGCCATGATGGCGGCATCGTCTGCATCAGTCGCAGGGCTGTATTTCTTCATATATTTGTCGAATTGCACACGGTCGAACGGCCATGTGTCGGTGTGCGGGTCCAGACCGTAATCGCCTGCAGGGCCGAAAAGGAATGCTTCCGACCATTCCCAGTCCTGACGTGCAGATCTCCAGTGTTCACCTGCTGTCGCAATCATCGCATCAGTTCCGTTCAGGTCAGGATTCACTGTTCCGGACTCTCCGTTGGAGTTCTTTTCGCAGCTCGCCAATGCCAGGACGGCAAAGGCGGCAATCATGAATTTCAATGTTTTCATCTTATAGTTCGTTAATTATTATTTTCTGTTGAACCAGCCGACGAAGGCTATGCCCAGGGAAACGGACGGTTCATCGTTATATTCTACAGCGAGATATCTTTTTGCATATTCGGCTTTGATGATAATCTGGGGTATCGGCATGTAATTGATACCGAAGGCCATACGTTTTACATGATCATAATCGTAAGCCACTTTCTTGTCTCCTGAGGCGTATGTGTTGTAATCCTCGTAACGTCCGAAAACGTAGAGTTTCTGTTCATCTTTGAGCCTGTTCACAAGTCCGAAGACATTGTACCCGACTTCACCGCCGAAGGAATATGCACTGGTACCTATCGGCGAATGTTTGGATGGGGAACCATCCTGCTGGGTGTGTTTCGGAAAGGCATTGCAGAAGGTAGTAATACGCTCTGCATCAGACAGATGAGCATAGGTAGCATTGCCCCTGGCTATAAAATTCCAGCGGTTCAGTTCGAAACCGAAACTGCCGATGGCGAGGGCTCCGTGACAGTCATCATAGGATGCGCTTGCCTTTCTCTCAGTATTTCTGAATGTATATCCGTAGTAGCCGCTCAGGCTGAGTCTCAGCCCTTTAACGGAATAATTGTCAATTCTGGCCGCGCCGGCATATACGTTTCCGATTTTGTATTCGTAAGGGCTGGTGGCACCATAATGTGCGAAGCAGTCGTGACCGAAGCGTTCAGCATCCAGACCTGAGGTGAAGATGGCCTCATACCTCCACTGCGGCAGCTTTCCCCAGAGCGAAAGGCCCACCTGGTGCCATGTGTTCGGAAGGAATTTCGCCTCACCTTCAGTACGATAAACGGAGAAAAATTCATTGGGCAGATGGTACTGGTTTATTTCTCCGACAGGGATTATCAGTTCGCCCGCCTTGACATTGAACTTGCCGGCCCAAAAGGCCTTGTTCAGCCAGAATTGCTCCAATGCGACTTCGCCGCCTCTCTCTGTTTCAGCCTCATATTCACCGCTTTCGTCAGCGTCGATCTCGACTGCCGATTCGGTTCCGCCATGTTCGAATTCGATCTCCATTCCCATTGTCCAGCCCTTTCCGAAATCGTATCCGAGGTTCAATGTGACATGGGGAAGGTCGAAACGGCCATGCGATTTGTCGTTCTTATAGGTTTCCGGATCACGGTAGCGGTTGAAATGCTGGCTATAGAAATTTCGTGACATCACCGCCTCGCCATAACCGCCTATGGTAAGACGCCCGAGAGCATTGCTGATGCGGGATTCTTTTTTATCCGCTTCATTCTCAGTATTTTGCGCGCTCATAGCAATGCTTGCCGTCATCATCATTGCCACGGCAGCAATTATTTGTTTGTTCGCCATATATGTACTTTCTCGTTTTTCGATTGCAAATTTATTGCGGGACGGCATGGCGGGCAATCCCCAAAAATTGGTAAATCTTCGGACGATTCTAATCATAAATGGGGATAAATCCATTGTTGTTACGATTGGATTTGATACCTTTGCACGCGAAATTATTAAGGTAAAAGAAAAAGCAGTATGACGATTATTTTTGCAACGGGCAATAGCTGTAAACTGCGTGAAGCATCAGAGATTCTAGGCGAGGGATTTGAGCTCGTTACCCCAGCCGACAAAGGTATTACGGAAGATATTCCGGAGACAGGCACGACTCTGCGTGCCAATTCATTACAGAAGGCACAATACATTTTCGACCACACCGGAGGAGCAGATTGCTTCGCTGATGACACCGGACTTGAGGTGGATATCCTCGGCGGCGCTCCAGGTGTATATTCCGCAAGATATGCCGGACCTTCGAAAAGTTTCGATGCCAATATGGACAAGCTTCTCAGCGAGATGGCTATTCACGAATACGAGGCATCAGTGGCGAGAGAATATGGCATCAGCACTCCTCACGCCACACGAAGGGCCAGGTTCAAGACTGTCATCACCCTGATTCTGAACGGGGAAAAGCATTATTTCGAGGGAACCATGGAAGGCCGCATCGGATATGGAAAAGTCGGGAACGGAGGGTTCGGATATGACCCGGTTTTCATTGCCGACGAATATCCCGACGTGACGGTTGCGGAGCTCACTGACGAACAGAAGAATGCCATTTCTCATCGCGGCAAGGCATTGCGTGCGATGGCGGCATGGCTTCAGGAGCACGCCGGCAAGTAGACACCGCCATGGATGACAGCGCTATAATATTGAATTACACGAAGATACGTGACAACCTCATTGTCGTGCACGCATTGACCCGAGCCTACGGCCGGAAGAGTTTTCTGGTGAAGACGGGGGCGAAGGCGAAGATGGCGTATTACCTTCCGCTGAACATTCTGGAGCTTTCCATAACGGAAAATACGAAATCAGATTTATGGTATGCCAGCCCTCTGGCGGCAAAATATCCTCTTCTGGGAATACGGAACAATGTTTTCAAGAACACGATGTCCCTGTTCATGGCGGAGGTGGTTTACCGTACCATAAAGGACGGGGCGCAGGAAGACGGACTTTTCGACTGGTGTGTACGCCAGATATTGACTCTGGATGCGCTCCAGGCGGATTTCAGCAACTACCACATTTATTTTCTGCTGGAGTTCTGCATCGCCCTGGGTTTCCGCCCCGAGGCGACCGACATGATTCCGTTCACCGGTGAGTATCAGCCGTTTGTGGAGCAGTTCATGCGTTCGGATCTGCCTAAGGCAATGCTTATTCCGTTGTCCGGCCGTGTCCGCAGCGAGATCGCCTCATCCATAATCCGCTACCTGGAGTTCCACACGGAGTCCACCATCAACATCCGCTCGCTCCAGGTCCTGCATGAATTGTTCGTATAATTTTCGGCCCGCCGTTCCACGCCTGTTCCATTTTTCCGGCGGCTGAAAGTAATGTGTCGTGAGTGGAAAACGTTTTAATACGCACGTCGCGAGGTAAAAAAGCCATGTCGTGCGCAAATCAGGCGTTTTTGCGCACGACACAATTCTACAACCCAAAGTACCTCTCGAAGAATGCCTGTTCCTGTGGTCCTCACCTGCCCGTCCCGGAAGCTGTTGTCAATGAAATTCTCGATAAGTGTATAACGTCCACCGAGTCACATCTACAATGCGGCGAAAATTGAGGCGACGATTCCGGGTTTTCCCCCTGACCCACGATTCCCTGGAGAAGCTTTCGGCAAACTGAACAAGTTGGCAGCCCAGTATTTAACTAAACAACAAGATATCAACAAGTTACAAAGACGCTTGCATGCCAAGTCTCATGAAAAAACATGGAACTTGGCATGCGTAGATTGAGCATAAAGTGAAGTCATCTTATTGAGATACAACAGATTGAACGATTACCCACAAGCATCCATGCCTGCCAAGTGGATCAGAAAACAACTGCCCTATTTCGGGCAGAAGGCACCTATCTGACGGATGGACCAAGACCTTTTTTTGGGCTTGAATTGTTCGTATAATTTAGTAACTTTACGAGGATATTAACATTGTAACTATGAAACATTCATTTGCAGCCGTCAAAACGGCATTGATCATGACTGTTATGGCGCTGGCGGGATTGCAGAGCTGTGCGCCGAAGGTTGATACTCAGGGACTTCCGCTGAGGGTCGTCTATATGGCTGGCGAAGCGCCTGACCGGGCGATTGCCGCTGACGAGGACGGCATGTTCAACTTCAAGATTCCGGTGGGTTACATCCCGAAGGGCGGAGTCATCGAGTTCGATGCGGCTGTGAATACGACCGCTTCCTGCAGCAAATATTATGTCGTGGAGTGCAAGTCGGGCAGCACCTGGTACAAGGGCGACATGTTCATGTGTTCCGGCCGTCCGACCGGTGCGGGCGCGCATCCGTCCACGATCCTGCAGACATTCCGCCTGCCTGAGCCGGTGAAAGGCGAACTGGAGCTCCGTTTCCGTCCGACCGGCAAGGAGAAGGCCGACACCGCAGCCACGGATAGCGCTGTGCCTGAGATGATTATGCCGAAGAGCTACTTGGCGGAATATGTGCAGTATCTCGGCAATGCGGTTCCGAAGGACACCCTGAACGTCCTCTGCGTCGGCAATTCCTTCACCTATTACTGGGGTTGCCCGGCAATGCTCAAGGAAATCGCATGGAACGAGGGGCACTATCTCCGCGTGAAATCGACGTTGAAGGGCGGCCAGACGTTTGGCGACCATCTCGCGCTCCCGGTTTCGCGCAATGTCGTCAATGCCGGCCGTTATGATTACGCGTTTTTCCAGGATCAGAGCCAGAGTCCGGCAAGATATGCGTCCGACACGACCCAGTTCGATTATGTCAATACGAATTTCCTGAAGTTGACCGACAGGCTTCTTTCCCGCTCGCGCAATTGTCACGTGCTTCTCGAAAGCACCTGGTCTTTCGAAAAGGATGATTTCGGCGGTTTCGGCAGCCACGCCGCGTTCGACAGCCTGATGACCATCGGCACATCAATGATGGTCCGCAATGCGTCCAAGATATTCGGGGCCAATGATTTCGAGGTTTCTCCGATAGGCCGCGCCTTCAGCATTGTCCGCAACGAGAATCCCGGCATTGACCTCTACAGCGCCGACAGCAAACATCAGTCCGACTACGGTTCCTACCTGAAGGCCTGTGTAAACTACCTCATGATTTTCCGCAAGCCGTTCCAGTCCCAGCCGGCAGATGGCGCCACTTCCTCAATAGATTGCGGCATTCCTCACGACCAGGCCGCCTATCTCCGCCAGGTAGCAGAGCGCGTGGTGCTCGGGGCGAGATAGTTTTGCATGCCTGCGTCATGGTGGGTCCTCCCCTGCTCAGGCATCCCCGGCGGGACGCGGCCACGGGGTGTTTTGTAACTTATTGGTAATCAGATACCATTTTAAACATGGCGTGGAAACGCAGCCTTTTTTTGGCCACGTTTCCACGCCCGGTTTTATAACTCATTGTAAATCAGCACCTCCAGAAATAGGGTGTGGCCGCGTCCCGACAGGCGATTCCGGGGAAACCAAGCCGACGCTCACGATGGCGGAAAAATTCCCTGGGATGATGCAGGTTATTACTAAATATTACTACATTTACACTAGTGTTACACTTGAGATATTTATATAGTCATGAAGAAATTGTTATTATTGGTAATGGCCGCAGCCCTTCCGGTGATTTGCTCCGCTCAAGATTTGGAGTCAAGTCTCGAACTTACCGGCGACAAGAACAACGCGTCAACAAACGAAACGGCGAAAATTACAGATCGCCACAATTTTGTAGTCATCAGCGACAGGGAGGTAATCTGGCAGAAAGTCTACGATTCTGACGTCAAAACCATCCATGACCTCGAAGGGCTGTTTTTCGGGCACGGCTTCACCAACTGTCAAACATTGAATGATTCAACTCTTGTCTGCCGCTATGTCTGTCACGGAGGCATCCCATATAAGCGATACGGATACAGTCGAATGAAACTGCCGTTATCAGTGCTTTCAGTCAGGGATTTGGAAGCGCGTGTTGTCGTCCAAATGAAAAATGGCAAGTATCGCATCACTTTCGACAACATCTTCACCTGCAACGGAAGTGCCGGCATAAAGAACGGATACACGGATTTCTTCATCGAAAACATCACCGGCGAGCTCTACGACAAACGCCAGCTATCTATAGCCATGGAGGTTCTCGACAAACTATTCACCGAAGCCGTCGATTTCAGCCGCCAAGGCTACCTCTCCACCGACTTCTAAAAATGATTGCAAGTTGCTTTAAGACTATTTAAATTACGCCAGCGATAACAGTTTAGGCAGATTCTACTACTTCTTGACACCTGTTGTGATTTGCTTTCAGATTATTTAAATTTACGCCAGCGATAACAGTGTATGAGCGAAGCTTATCAACAAACGCACCGTTGTGATTTGCTTTCAGATTATTTAAATTTACGCCAGCGATAACAGTGAGATCACGTCCTCGTTCATGCGCAATTTCGTTGTGATTTGCTTTCAGATTATTTAAATTTACGCCAGCGATAACAGTGTTTGTTCCTTGTCCATGTCAGCGGTAATTGTTGTGATTTGCTTTCAGATTATTTAAATTTACGCCAGCGATAACAGTATGTCCGCGCTGCCGAACTTTATCTTGCTGGTTGTGATTTGCTTTCAGATTATTTAAATTTACGCCAGCGATAACAGTATATACACTATAGAAAGCTGGTACACAACAAGTTATACAACATTTTATCGCTAAAAAATCCGGAACATTTTTGTCCGGATTTTTTGTATTCTTCTCGATTTTAAATTTCTAATGCAGGACTTGAGACTAAAACAACTCCAACTGAATGTAAATATCTTCGCTCTCCTTTGGCTTATGTTCAGAAAACAGCTCCATATTTCCGAACTGTTTATCTGTAATGCACAAAATTCCCACCTGTCCCAAATCAGGAAGAAATGATTTTACCCGATTGATATGAGCCTGTGCATTTTCAGAAGAAGGACAATGTCGCATATAGATTGAAAACTGGAACATGACGAACCCATCCTCTATCAGACGCTTCCTGAATAGAGCCGCATTCTTCCGTTCTTTCTTGGTGTCAGTAGGAAGATCGAAAAATACCAGCACCCACATGATTCTATATTCACTAAACCTATCCATACATATCAGGATAAGACAATTTTCGCATGGTTCCAGCAAAACACTTCTGCAAGGAATTCACCGTCTGGCTCACCGCCAACATAAGAGGACGGCGAACCCCATCTATAACCACCTCAACAACAGGAATTTCCAATAACTTACGTTTTACACTCAAATCAAATTTCTCGGGATTTTCTTCATTGACAATATCCACGACTAGTTTATCAACATAAGGCCGATACGGCTCCATCATATCATCTGCCAGACAATAAGCATCATATCTGTTGTGATGATGTATGCCCAATGTCGGAATAAGACCGGCACCTGCCAAAGCCCTTGCAACGACGGCTCTGACAATAGCATACCCATAGTTAAGCATAATATTCACTACGTCATCACCTCCTCTGGTAAAGTACGGATTTCCTAAAAAGACTGTTTTCCAGTAATACGCCGCAGCGCGCCCCTCAACATTGTCCGGATCTCCGCTCCGCACCGCATTGACCCACAAAATCATATTCTTGGGATCTTCTCCTGTCGCATATTTCAAGACCGCCGCCTGATTACGTATCTTACTCTGAATCGTCTGTTGCCAAAGTTGTTTCTTGAGGGGCAATGATGCCTCCACCTGGCATGTATAACGCTCCGCCTGCAACTTATTTCCATAGAGCGACAACAGCAATCCGGTAGGGAGATGAGACTTGTCGCAAGTGATTACGGCACAATTATTTTCCAGCAATGCCGCCAGAGTTCCTTGTGTCACAACAATTTGCGGGCAATCAAGAACAACCAGTCCAATATCTTCAATCGGGATAGTTTTCACAACATCTTTTAAAACGCCCGTCTCATCGAAATTCGGCATATCCCCCTTTACCTCAGGCTTTCTAATAACAAGTTGCCTGAGATTCAACGACAGATACGCCGGGTTTCCAAAGTATAAAGTGCGTCTAATCATTTTTCAATGACATTTCACCAAGAAGGCTGACGGCGACCTTGCGAGGATGTAATGCGAACAAGGCCTTGGAACTCGAAATTCTATAAAATTTCTTCATTATCCTTGCACCGGCCGAATCATCAAGCAGTGTCTCATAATGACTTCTGAAATAATAATCCGAACCTGCCAACTTCTGCACCCTATACAAATGCGCCCCAAGTGCCTTATAATCCGCCTCCGCCATTGCATCCCTGAACTCGTCATCTTCCATGCCCAAGATAAACATTTCATTCTGCTGCAAGCTCATGACAAACGACCATCCAAGAGCAGGAAGCCCAGCCGCCAATTCTTCCGGAACATTCTTGTCAATGACAACATCCCATACCTCATCCGGATTTCTGACAATCACCGGAATACCACATTTCTTGCGTTCCACCGCATCCCAGAATGTCACAACGCATTCGTGGAATTTCCCATCTGCATCTCTGTAAATTGCAATATGGTGATTGTTGCCAGGCTTTACGAAGCCGATATCATTGCCTGCAACATCCCTTTTAACCGGAACGACCTGATCCAGTCCCGTGTAACACCTCACGGTCCTGACAGGAATCGTCTCGGCATCATCAGCATATAATGGTTCAGCAAAAGCCTTTTTGGGATCATTCCCATATTCGGAAAGACGTTCAGAAACGACCTTCCGGATATGTTCGTCCACGATATATTCAACATCTTTTGGCTTCAATGCGGAAAGAGCATACTTCATTACATATTTCGCCTTGTAGCAAGTACCATATTCTAAAGGAATAGTCTTTTCAGCATCCAAGTACAGCGGCTCTTTCTTCAATGACGCACACGCTGCATTAACATCATTGTCACAAGCCATCAACCTGTCTTCAACCACCGCCCGAATTCCAGGTTTCACGATATCCTCCACACGTTCGAACAATTTCTTTACAGGCACATTCTTCTCAAGGGCAGATATCCGGCCATAAACGCTTTCCTCAGACAATGCTCCCCTAGGTATCAGCAAGCCGTCCTGCGCAAGGATACGTTTTCCTCCTCGATAAGTATATCTTTCCCCCGGAGTTGTAACCTTCTTGCCAGCTTTGAACGACACCAATATTCCGCCCACCTTATCGCTCACTTCCTGCACACTGAAATGCGGCTGCGCCAATGTCCATTTGTCGAGCGACATTGCTTCGCCTGCAACAGCCGTCATCGAACTCAAATTATTCAGCCTCTGGATAACACTTTGTCGCGTACAAGCTATTGTCAATGCATCAATGGCATGATGCCTGTGGTCCAATCGTTTACTCCAGTCCTTAATGCGTTCTTCCGTATGGGTCTGACCGCGGTGTTCATAGGAGACCTCAGCCGTCATTCCTCCTTCCCGATACCTCGGCAAATCCAACGAGTGCAATATTTCATCATACCCCCAAATCCTGCGAAGATAAGATGTCACTTCACCACTTGAGCCATATACATTGTGACATACTTGTTTGAGAATTTCCATAGCTTTTCTGGAAATATATTGAGTCTGAACAAGTTGTCGTGATATAAAGTCTTTGGGGATTTTATCGGCAGGCGTGAGAAGTCGTGAGCGTTTGGTAAAACTGATCTTATGCTCACTGAAAGCAGTGTCCACACGACGCAGATAATCATTGAATGCATTTTCACCCTTACTCTTCATATAGTCATAGGCTGTTGAATTTCTCTTCTCCGCATTGCACTTCCTGCATGCGCAAACCTTATTGGAAAAAGAGTCATCGAAGAGCAATGTCTTAGGCACAACATGTTCAATTTCCACATCCAGACCATTGAGAAACTCCGTTGCTCCAACCGGCTGACCGCAATAGAAACACTTCTGGCCGGCCTCTTGCCATAGACGATATTTGAGAATCTTGTTTTTCGAAGGCGTTACGCCAAGTTCAATGATTTTTTCAGCAATTTCTTTATTCTCTTTCTCCCTGTCGCGGATATTTTTAGCTGTAGCTGCCCGTCCTTCTTTGCTGAGTTTCAATTCTCTGGCCATTTCCACACGAATCTCGTCAACACCACCGAATTTCTCAATAACAGCATTGACAACATTGATCATCTGGTTAAGGATTTTCTCCACAACAGGCTGTCGTAGCTCATTTTTCTGAAGTTGCGGGATTCTTTGCAACAGTTCACGAGCTTCATTCTCGGATTTTGTCAGACTTCCGGAATGATTGACACCAATCACATCACAAGCTTCACTGTATTTGGCTCCATCCATGAGTGACGGCAACAGTTTCCTCATAAACTTGACCGACCTGCTGCCGTATCCCTGTTTTACGAAGTCGATTTTAGACAATTCAGCAAGAGAGGCTTCATCATTGATTCCGAATTGACTGGTCAACGCATGCCTCTGCGCATCCTTGTCATTTATAGAATATATGACATGCCACAGTTTGTACAATGGTTCATTTTCGCATTCAGGATCAATCTCACAGATGATTTCCCCGGTGTCTTTGTTTACGCCGTTTTCTTTCAATCTCAAATCAAACCTCAGCAAGTCTCTCTTCTTGGCATCATTAGCTTTCCCAAGAGCTTTGGATATTGCGACCTTTGTCGTATTGCCCGTAAAACCTTTGCTCAGCGCCTTGTCAACAGACCAGCCATCACCTTTGCTGATACCCAGAATCTTATACAGAGCGGCAGACGTTATCTTTTCATTATTGTCCAGATACTCGAATATCTCCTTCTTCTGTTCCGGGCTTATATGAAGTTCATCGTTTTCTTTATTACGGATACTGAGGTTATTGATTTCCTCCCAAATCTTACAAACCTGAAATATCGGAGAAGATTTGGGCGCCACCTTAGGACCGGATATCACCAATTTTCCGGAAGCGTCCAACACCGGTCTATGTTCCTCGTCCAAGAAACTTCTAGTCATAAACTCACATCGCGACACAAGATGTTTGCAAGATTTGAGATTTCTCTGATAAAAGATAATTTCGTTTCGAAACTCATTAATATTGGCTTCACTCAACTCCTCAGGATAAAAAACTTTTTGACAATCCATTACCCTGTCGAACTCGGCCACATAGGCATCACGCGGGAACACCTGTTCTTTGATGCGATAATTGTAGAATGCGCCCTTGTCGGTTACGACCTCGCTTTCTTTTAACTTTTTTACAAAATGCTGGCCAATCGTAACGCCTTCTTCCCTAATTTCCTGAAAACGCTTGTTGATAGCCTGCACATACTCCCTCTGTTCTTTATCTGCCGAATCATCACTTCTAGAATGCCGATAACCACGTTTCTGATTGATGTGATACAGAACTCGTCCAATTTCCGGCAAAGTGAGTTTTTCGCCAGGAGTTGCCGCCCTGGCCCTTAGTGTCCATAGGTCAAGAACAGGCAATTTTATCAAATGCTCATCCGGAAGCATTTTCAATTTCCTCAACTTATCAGTAAGAGCCTGACGCCTCATCTGATATCTGTCATATCCCTTTCTGGCAGTCCGCTTTTGTGTACGTTTCTGATTCTTCGATGCAGCATTGCCGGATGTAAATTCAGAAGATTCGTCGGGAGACAATGATATTATCCTGCTGCCGAGACCTAGTATAGCAATTGGTTTATTGTCTTTATCCGCATTGATGAGACTCCATCCGATAGAGCCTACGCCTAGATCGAGGCCTAAATTTTTTTTCATGCCGGTTATTGTTTGTTTAGTTTATTAATACTATCTTCGCACCAATCTGAAGCAAATCACAATAAGGATTATTCCGTTGTGAAAACATCTAAGGTGGAGAAGGACATCCTTCTTCGCCTTCTTTTTTATTGGCCTATCACAAATATAACAATATTATCCAAATTATAGACACACGAAGACGAGTACTGATAATTTGAATATCAATTATGTATCAGCAGACATTCAAAAATGTCACAGTTTTTATTGAAACACATAAAAATCATAAATTAATTCAATTAATAGCCTATATTTCCTAGGTCGGGCAAATCGCTTTTGCTAAATTTACACGAAAAACCACCTGAGAAATGACTATTGATTTTTACCATGTTTGCTCTTCCGGAACGTATGAGACACTCATGTTCAGAAGCGACACCGATTTTGTAAGAGGAGTAAATGACATTCTCGTGTGTTCATTGAAATATGACATTGAGATATATGCCTATTGCCTGATGAACAACCACTTCCATTTTCTTCTACGAGGAGAATACCTTGATGTGAAAAGATTTGCCAAGGCATATCTCCAGAGAAGGCTTGCGGCAATTAAAAAGGTCTATTCGGAGATCAAACATTCCGAAGACATTGACCTGAGCATCAAGCATGTAGCTGACACCGACTATTTGCGCGGCGTATGCGGGTACATTTTGAGGAATCCAATGGCTGCCGGCATGAATGTAATCCCCACGGCATACCTATGGTCATCCGCAAGCATGTATTTCAATGATAATCATTGTCTTCCGTCAGGAAGGAAGCTGTCATCGCTGAGCATCCGCATGCAACGTGAACTTTTTTCCTCGAAAGTCCTTCTGCCTCAGGACCTTGTTCTTGACGACAATAACTTGGTCTTCCCCGGACAATATGTCAAAGTTCATGAAATGGAACAGTATTTCAACAATCCGAGACAGTTTTCCTTCTACCTTTCCAAGAACAATGATGTCGAATATGAAACCGATTCCGGAATCCTGAAATCAGTGAAGTTCAGGGATGATGAGTTATATCAGTCCCTAGAGGGAATCAGCATCAACCGGTTCAGCAGCAGTTACAAGAGCTTGTCCATCGAAAGGAGGTGTATCGCAGCAGCCGATCTGGTCAAAAAGTATCGTCTGACCACCTCCAGGGCAGCACGGATCAGTTCATTGCCCCCGGATCTCCTGTCAGGAATACTAGGCAGGTATCCCCGGAAACAATAATCCTTCGCGTGGCGGAAGATGAATAGGCAATCATTACACAATAGTGCAGATTCTTCCCGACAAGCCATATTGATTATTGAAATTATTTGTTGCGTCTAATATTTTTATACTTATATTTGCAATTGTCAGTGATGCAAGTCACCGACAACTACATAGACATACAGCGTTAGCTATTTGTTCAATCCCGATTGAAACCTAGGAAATTTCAATAAGATTTGAGGAAAAAGAACAAGAGCTGACGCCCGCACATTTCTTGCGCGGGCGTCACTTGTTTCCTCAAAAGGTTTTCCTAGGACCTCAATCGGAGCAAGTCGCGCCCGCGTGTTGTCTTATGCTGCGTAAAACAACCACAGTTCAAGACATTGACCTTGATTTAACATTATAAAAGCATAATTATATGAAAAAGATTATTTATCTATTGTCCTCTGCATTGTGCGGACTAGTTATTGCGTCGTGTGGAGACGGCCAAAAGGCGGTTGAGAAGATGATTCCTGCTGCCAATGTAGAAATCTTCGGCCCTGATGAAAGTGCCATAACCGTCTGTGGGGACGTCAAAGTATTTATGGTCCAGGATAGCCATAGAGACGGATACTGGTCAGTTAGGGCACTTGTTCCTATAACGAACAACACATGTTCAAATGAAATTCATCAAATATATAGTTTCACTTGTGATTTGTTGGATGACAACATGTCTTTGATTAATGATAAATACGGATTGACTATTCAGAACAGCGATGCGGCAATCGCTCTACTGACCTCTCCTGCCGGCATGGAAAAGAAGCTAGTCTTTGAGCCCACATACGAAGGCATCTCTTACATTGAATACAAGAATGCCGTAAATGTCGTCAAAAACACGGAAAATATCTCTATCACGCTCAAAATAAATAATCCAAACAACCAAAACACAAGTTACAGTAGCTCAAACGAAAAAGATGCAATAGAGAACTATACCGGCACTGTTGCGGGGGCAAAAATTCATATGTCCATTATCAGCAAAAACAATCAAGTTACCGGCAGGTACTACTATGACAAGCAGAGAGATAAAGGCAACATGGCATCTATGAAACTTGTCGGCACAAAAAACGGCAGCTCATTGACTCTCAAAGAGTTTGAAACAGCCGAGTTTACCGGTCAGTTCTCCGGAAACTTGACAGACAACAGCTATACTGGAACATTCACAAGACTTCGCGACGGAAAAGAGTTTTCTTTTTCTCTGACAAAAGTAGATGTCGACGAAGAATTCTTTGCCGAAGCAGATTTAGACTTTCCTACACCCGATGCCGATGTAAATTCAGCTACAATTCACGCCGCGTCCTCATCAAGTAGTACTGGCAACAACTGGGATAACCTTCTGGATGATTACGAAAAACTCGTTGACAAGTATATCGCATTGCTAAAAAAGTCAAGCAGTGGCGATATAAACGCCTTGACAGAACTCGCGTCTTACATGCAAAAAGCTCAGGACCTCTATGAAAAGCTTGAGAAAGCAGATGATGAAATGACCATAGAACAAATGAACAGAATGGTGAAGATTAACAGCAAGATGGCAGAATCCGCCGCGAGCATGGCTCAATAACATTGTCAATTATTTAAACAAGACTTAAATATAAAGGCAGCAAATAATTATGGGGTTATTTGGAAGTTCAAAAAGCAAAAGCGGCGGATTGATGAATGTCATTCGTTGCGATGAAGCAGAATACTTGGTTTGGAAATGGCGTCCCCTTGGACAAGGCGTCAACTCTACAAGTCGTGAGAATGCTATACGCTACGGAAGTAGTCTCCGTGTCAAAGACGGCGAAGTTGCCGTATTTGTTTACAAACAACAAAGCGGAATATTGCAAGATTTTATTGTTGGCCCTTATGATGATACGATAACTACCGCAAATTTCCCTGTTTTATCAAGTATCGTCGGTTTGGCTTTCGGTGGAGAATCTCCATTTCAAGCCGAAATATATTTTATTAACTTGCAGAGTAATAATCAGATTAAATTTGCAATACCATATTTTGATGTGGTTGACCCGCGCTTACCTGATTTTCCCGTTCCTGTAACCGTACATGGTTCTTTAACTTTCGCACTTGAGGATTACAGAAATTTCATTAAGCTAAACAGACTTATTGATTTCGATCTGGAAACTTTTAAAAAGCAAATAAAGGAGACTCTCTGCCGTAAGGTTAAGAGCATTGTTTCCAATGTTCCGTCTGACTTGGGTATGCCAGTAGTACAAATGGAACGAAAAATCGATGACATTAGCAACCTCGTTGAGTTCAAATTAAAGGATAGATTGGATGAATTTGGTGTCAAGATGAAACATATTGACGTCAGCGACATTGAAATAGATAAAGACTCTGATTCCTATCAAGAAGTTAAAGGGCTTACCGGCGGTCTCACGTCTAAGACAATGCAAGCGCAAATAGACATCAATATCAGTAACATGCAGGATATGCAGGCCATGAATGCAGAAAATCTTGCAGAAACAATGCGAATTCAACGAGAGGAAGCACAAAGAGCACAGAGGCTTCAGACTGAATCAAATTTTATGGGAGCCCATTCACTTGACCAACAGACAAGCGTACTTCACTCAGCAGCTAAAAGTCTGGGGCAAATGGGAAATCTCGATGGAAACGGAATGAATCCTGCGGGGATGATGACAGGCATGATGGTTGGCGGTGCGATGGGTAGTCAAATAGCGGGCATGATGAATACAATGGCGCAGCAAACGCAACATTCCATGGCCACGCCTCCACCTATCCCGAATGTTCAATACATGCTTGCCGTCAACGGACAACAGACAGGCCCGTTTAACATGCAACAGCTCCAGCAGATGGTTCAATCCGGGCACATGACAAAGGACACTTATGTCTGGAAACAAGGCATGACACAATGGGAGTTAGCTGGTAATGTTCCGGAGCTTAGTCCTCTATTTACTTCAACATGTCCACCGCCGCCACCTCCTTCTAGAATGCCAACACCTCCCCAGCCTTAAAAGAAAAATTTGCAATTTATGAAAGAAACTAGTTTTTATTCAATTGACCGGCTGGTTGAGTTTGGACTCGGAATGGCTCTGGCGCAGCAAATGGTTCAAGTAATGAATCAAACAATGAAACAGATGTACATTCCGGGTTCAATCCAAGCCATACAAAATTCTCAGTTGCAATTGTTGTATGTGGTCATAGACGGACAACCCGTCGGTCCTCTTACCGAGAGCGAATTCTCCCATCTTGTAACAGATAAAAAAGTTACAAAAGAATCTCTCGCTTGGATGCCCGGAATGCCTAAATGGCAACCAATAGAGCAAATCCCTGCAATTCTAAGGATTGTCGCATTAGCCCCACCACCTATCACACCATAATATCCAAGAGCATGAAACTGAATACTTTTCTATCCTTTATCAGCATCGCGCTTGCTGGATTAATTGGATATTATGCCTTTAATATCGCCGAAGGCAAAGAAAACGATATCATATGCGGAATCGGGAGTGCAATTTGTTTTATTGCAACATTATTACCTGCTATTGGTTTACAATACAAAACTACCCGTTTAAGTATCAACATGCGAATCCTCTCTTCAATATTTTTTATTGTATTCCTTATTAGCCATTTCTGCTTTGCCGTATTTGGAGTCAATTTACCTTACTACGTCATTGGAAATGGAATACTATTAGTCATCTATCTCGCATTGTTCTATATAATGCAGAGGATAAAAGATATTTAATAAATTTACAAAACATGTATTCGAAAGAATTAGAAGAAATCATTGATGCCGCTTTATCGGATGGTGTATTAACAGACAAGAATAGAGCACTTGTACACAAACGGGGGCTAGCAGAGGGAGTCGACCTTGATGAATTAGACCTCGTCCTAAATGGAAGGTTGGCAAAAATGAAGGGTCCCAAGCCTGCGTATCCAATTAGCCAACCTACCAGTCAGAAATTAGGAATTGTTGTTAAATGCCCTAGTTGCGGAGCCCAAGTAATCGGTGGCACAGCAATTTGCCCAGAATGTGGATATACTTTTTCCAACGTTGCTGCAAATAGTTCTGTAGAGAAATTACAAGAGCGCATAGATAATTTCAACAAACGCCAAGAAGAACGTTCTGACAACCGTTCCGTCGCAAGCAATATCGGAAGAGCATTTGGAATGGTTAACACAATTAAAAATAAAATGGATATAATATCCACATTCCCTGTACCTAATACAAGAGCAGACTTGCTGGACTTTCTAACAATGCTCCAGTATAGATCGAAAGCAACAGGACCTCGAACAGGTCTAAACATGACAGGGGAAGAAGATTTGAGCTACGCCTATTGGCTTCTTTATTCAAATTGTATCAATAAAGCAAAATTGAGTTTCTCAAAAGACAAGGACTTTGAGCCATATTTTGCCTCGTTTGATAAAGAAATACGAAACACAAAGGGCATAATTGGCTATCTAAGGAATCATCCTAAAATATGGCTCGCAATAATTATCCTGATTTTCTACATTTTATTCTTTGGTTTTCTTCTTCACTAATATTCTCAGAAAAAAAAGTCGAAACGACTAAAAGGAAGTAGGCCTATATTAATTGCATAATATGAAAAACATCTTGTCAATTGCATCGTTGGTAGTCGGAATAATTGGAATTGGTGTATTCTTAAATCCCGTCCTTGAAATCATTTGCGGAGGCGGCGGCTTGGTGCTCACTATCTTCGCCAAAGACAAAAATGCCAATATGGTTATTAGTGGCATTCGGAGTTGGGGACAATATCTTGCTTGGCTCAATATCTTCTGGGTATGCCTCGAATTCGGACTAAAATTAATGGGGATTGGTATATTCTAATTCTCTTCAAACTACTTATTATTCATTTAATTATTAAAAAGCACTATGAGTACCGAAACAAAAGAAACAAAAGGGCGATTTTCGTGGGTTATCACAATTCTTGAATTAATTATTATCGTCGCGTATTTAGCGATTGGCTTCAAGGGAATTTTCAACGCTGCTGAGAACATGGACTTTGCAGGAATATTTGAAAGTGTCTACATAGCTATTTGGTTCTTGATAATTGCAATAGCTATCGTGACGATTCTATGCTTCGTTCCAATATTTAAATCTAAAGCGAACGTTAGATGGGCCATATGGAATGTGATTTGGATAGCATTCTCTATATATTCCCTCATTTGATGTGGTAATCTTGGAATCAATCTTGTAAAAATGACTGACATGGAAAGATCGGTATTTATGAAAAACCCTTTTCAATGGCGGGACGCGGCCACGGGGCGTTTCATAACTGATTGATAATCAGATACCATTTTAACCGAGGCGTGGAAACGCAGCCTTTTTTTGGCCACGTTTCCACGCCCGGTTTTATAACCCATTGAAAATCAACGTCTCCAGAAACGGGGCGTGGCCGCGTCCCGCCAGCGCGTCAAAACGTAACTCCGAAGGCGCAGACAGCGGTCGTGGGGTAACCCTGGAGACGCTTATGGACGGGCAGATGTCTGGCAAGTCTGGAACAAAAACGGAAAACGGTCACATCAGCACGGCCACGGCGGAAGTGGAGCCTCTGGAGACATGGACGCCTGGGCCGAGATGGAAAGGGCCAGCCTAACATTCACTACGCCTCGCCGCCGTGGAGTTCGATGCCGTCGGCGTCCCAGTCGAGATGATCCGGGTCGGGCTCGTTGAACGGCTGGAGAAAAGGATTGTGGGTACGCTCGTCGGAAATCATGGTATTGTGGCCATGACCCGGGAAGACGGTCACGTCTCCTGGAATGCCCATGAGCTTATCCATCAATGAGACGATCAACTTGTCATAATCGCCGCCCGGATGGTCTGTGCGGCCGATGCTGCCGGCGAAAAGAGTGTCACCTGTAAAGACCACCTTGTCAGCCTTGTCGTAGAAACACACGCCGCCCGGAGTATGTCCGGGAGTGGTAATCACTTGAAACTCAGTATTGCCGAACTTGATAATCTGCCCATCCTCCAGCGGCAGCGTGGAGAAGGACGTGTCCGGCTCCTTCAGGCCGAAAACATGGCTGAAATTATGCTGAAGGACATAATTGTCCTCCTGGTTCATGTAGACCGGAATGCCATATTTGTCAGCACACTCCTTCACCCCGAAAATATGGTCGAAATGGCCGTGCGTCAGCAGCACCATGACAGGACGCACCTGCTTCTCGGCAATCTTTCCGAACAAGGCCTGCGCCTCCGCATCATTGTAAAAACCAGGGTCAATGATGACGCCTTCGCCTGTTTCATCCCAAGCCAATGAACAATTCTCCCCGAAAGAATTGAAAGTAAATGTCAATATCTTCAGCATAGTTTCTTACCAAAAATCACAATAAGAAAGCGCGCAATACTTAAAAGCGGCACTCCCTATGCAAAATTAAAAAATAAGCGTAATTTTGCAAAACGAGAAACTTTCATGATATGCACATTGGAATAGCAGGAAATATCGGCTGCGGCAAGACGACATTGACCCGTATGCTGTCGGAACATTATGGCTGGACGCCTAAGTATGAGGCGGTTACATACAATCCTTATCTCGAAGATTACTATAAGGATATCAAGAGATGGTCTTTCAATCTGGAAGTCTATTTCCTGACGCAGCGTTTCAAGGATGTTCTGGAAATCTCCCATTCCGATGATGTCATCATCCAGGACCGCACGATTTTCGAGGGCGTATATATCTTCGTGGCGAACAACAAGGCGATGGGGAACCTCTCGGACCGTGACTACGAAACATATATGGAATTGTTCCGCCTGATGATGTCGCTCGTAAAGGCGCCGGACCTCCTGATTTATCTGAAATCCTCCGTTCCACATCTCGTTTCACAAATACAGAAACGTGGACGCGAATATGAAAAAAGCATTGAAATAGAATATCTTGAGGGATTGAACGAGAGGTACGAGAAGTGGATTGCCGAGTACCCGGGGAAGGTATTGGTCATCGATGCGGACGGGCTGGATTTCCAGAATCGTCCGGAGGATTTCGCGTCGATTACGGACAAGATTGACTCGGAACTTTACGGACTTTTCTAGGGACCGGGGATTCAGGCCGAAGGCAACGTGGAGAACAAACGCATCGGGCCTGCAGCCTTCGGACAAGCGACAAAATACAGATCTGCGCAAAAAATCAGCAAATCATCATACAGAATTGCCGCTATGGCTGAACTTTTGCAGTGAAAATCCTCCGCAGACAAACAATTATCAACCGAAATTGTTATCTTTGCGTGGAATTGAAAGAAACGTATAAATAAATAATACATTTTATTATGAAGTATTTGACTAATGAGAAGTTGACCATCGTAGGTGCCGGCGGAATGATCGGTTCCAACATGGCTCAGACTGCCCTTATGCTTGGGCTTACTCCAAACATTTGCCTTTACGATATCTTCGAGCCAGGTGTTCATGGTGTAGCAGAGGAAATGTATCACTGCGGTTTCGAGGGTGCGAACATCACTTGGACCGTAGATCCTGAAGTAGCTTTCAAGGATGCTAAATTCATCATTTCTTCAGGCGGTGCTCCTCGTAAAGAGGGTATGACCCGTGAGGATCTTCTCAAAGGCAACTGCCAGATCGCCGCTCAGTTCGGTGACTATATCAAGAAGTATTGCCCTGACGTAAAGCATGTTGTAGTTATCTTCAACCCTGCTGACGTTACCGCTCTCACCGCTCTTATCCACTCAGGTCTGAAGCCGGAGCAGCTCACATCACTTGCAGCTCTCGACTCTACCCGTCTCCAGAGCAACCTTGCCAAGGAATTCGGTGTTCCTCAGAGCTCTGTTACCGGAGCCCACACATACGGTGGACACGGCGAGCAGATGGCAGTATTCGCATCTCAGGTAAAGATCGACGGCAAACCTCTCTCAGAGATGGGTCTTTCTGCTGAGAAGATGGCTGAAATCAAACAGAACACCATCCAGGGCGGTTCAGCTATCATCAAACTCCGTGGCCGTTCTTCATTCCAGAGCCCTGCTTACAACGCAGTGAAGATGATCGAGGCTGCTATGGGCGGCGCTCCGTTCACACTGCCTGCAGGTACATACGTAAACAACGAGAAGTATCAGAACGTGATGATGGCAATGCCTACCACAATCGATGCTACCGGTTGCCACTATGTCATGCCTCAGGGAACAGCTGAAGAGCTCGCTTCTCTCGACGCTTCCTACGCTCACCTCTGCAAGATGCGTGACGAGATCATAGGACTCGGCATCGTTCCTGCAGTTGCTGACTGGAAAAAAGAAAACGCTAACCTGTAATATTTTACAGATATAGACAATATCGCGCCTCCCGGAAATTTCCGAGGGGCGTTTTTCATTATTTTTCGTATTTTTGTACAATGCTCCGATGGCATAGGACTTGCACGATAAGGACAATGCCTTCGGGACAATGCGGCCCCGCGGGGCGAAAAAACATTGAAACAATAAAAATATGAAATACAATAAATTAGTGGTTGCGGCAGCGGCATTGACCATGGCTGCGGCGCCGGTCTTCGGGCAGTCGAAGAATTTCAAACTGGGACAATGGGTCGAAATCCAGAACTCCATACTCAAGGAATTGAACCGTTCGTACGTGGACTCGCTCCCGCTCGACCGCATTGAAAAGGCCGGTATCGAGGCAATGCTTTCGGACCTGGACCCTTACACGATGTATGTTCCCGAGGAGGACAATGAGGATTTCGAGTTCATGCTGGGCAAGACCTACGGCGGAATCGGCGCCATCATCTACAAGCCTACGAAAGAGAGCAATGTCGTTATCAATGAGCCATATATGAATTCTCCGGCATACAAGGCAGGGCTGAAGTGCGGTGATGAAATCGTGGCGATCGACGGGGTGAGCGTGACCGGTCTGGACGCAGGCGGGGCGACCTCCAAAATGAAGGGCAAGCCTGGCACATCGGTAATCTTCAGCGTAAAGAAGCTCCGTGGCGGCGAAGGATGGAATGCCGGTGACACAGTGAAAGTTACGGTGGTCCGCGAGCGCATCCACCTGCCGGATGTGGAGTACGCAGGCATGATCAATGACACGACGGGATATATTCTTCAGACCGGATTTACCGAGAATGTTTCAGGCGATGTGCGCAATGCTTATTTCAAGCTCAAGAAGCAGGGAATGAAGCAGCTGGTGCTCGATTTGCGCGGCAACGGCGGCGGACTCATGAACGAGGCCGTAAACATCGTTTCGCTCTTCGTGCCAAAGGGTTCGCTCGTGGTTTCATCCAAGGGCAATGCCAATGTTCCACGTCAGGAATTCCGCACCACTACAGAGCCTGTAGACACGGAAATTCCTATCATTGTGCTGGTTGATTCCGGCACGGCATCGTCTTCCGAGATCGTTTCCGGCGCATTCCAGGATCTGGACAGGGCGACCATCATGGGTCGCAGGACGTATGGCAAGGGTCTGGTTCAGAGTGTCCGTCCGCTTCCTTACAACGGACAGCTGAAAGTCACCACTGCCAAGTATTACACTCCAAGCGGCAGATGTATTCAGGCCATCGACTACAACCATCGAAACGAGGATGGAAGCGTGGGCCATATCCCTGATTCCCTGACACATAAGTTCTACACGGCGCACGGTCGTCCGGTCCGTGACGGCGGCGGCATCACACCTGATGACACATTGTCCGTAAAAGAATACAGCAGACTAGTATATTCATTGGTATTGAACGGAATCATTGACAGATATTCTCTCGAGTATGCGCGCAAACATGAGAGCATTCCGGCGCTGGAGGATTTTCATCTGACGGATGCGGATTATGCTGATTTCGTGGAATACGCGAAGGGGCAGGATTTCGATTACCGTTCAAGCGCAAAGACTTGGTTCGACCAGATGAAGAAGGAGCTGGTGAAGGATGGCATGGCTGAGTCAATGGCATCGCAGCTGGATGCCTTGGAGAAGGGCCTGAACATGGAAAAGGAGCAGTTCCTCCTTCTGAAAAAGTCTGAAATAGTTCCGTTTATCGAAGAGGAAATCGCTGTGCGCTATTATTATCAGGAGGCGGGCATCCAGGTGCGTCTCCGCTACGACACCCAGCTCCGCGAGGCTCTCACCAAGCCGCTGATTTCCGTCGCGAAATAGTGTGCGGCAGGCCAATATGTAGGTAGTATGCGCCACCTAAGCCAGATATTTGGTTCCGCGAAAACGTTTTAAGTGGTACCAAGTGCACTTCATAAGGTATTTTGTTCCAAGAAAACGTTTTAAGTGGAACCAAGTGAACTCTATAATGTGTTTTGTTCCGCGAAAACGTTTTAGGTGGAACAAAAGCGGGAATCGCGCAGAGCCCCGATAGATGATCTTCCAAACATTTGCCGGTTTCCATCCTCCCAATATCAGGGTTTTTCGTTCACTACGTTGGCGGGAAGAAACAATCTGGCGATGTAGCCCCACGCAGCTGGCAGGACGCGGCCACGCCCTCGTATCGGGAGAAATTGATATTCAACCAGTTACAAAACAGAGCGTGGAAACGTAGCCAAAAATAGGCAGCGTTTCCACGCTACTGTTAAAATGGTATCTGATTATCAATGGGTTACAAATCCGCCCGTGGCCGCATCCCGCCTGGTAGCCAAGCCTTTCGGGGGACCCTGAAATCCCGTCCCGCCTGACAGCCCTTGCGAGCAAAAATTCGCCAAGACGGCTGCGACTCCACTTTCAGAAATTCACCCCTGAACTAGAGATAACCCAGTGCCCCATCACAGCGCCCAGTGGCCGATATCCGTTCTGTGGAACAAATTCTCGCAGCCGATGCGCTCGACAGCGGAAAGAGCCTTGTCGTGAGCCGACTTCAAATCCGGTGCAGAAGCCAGGACCATGAGGACGCGGCCGCCGTTGGTGACAAGCGAATGACCGGCCTTGTCGAAAGCCTCGTGGCCCTCTCCAAGCTTCTTGAGCGACGTACCCATGTGATAGACACGCACGGACGGGTCATTGAGAACCTCATCCACGCCGGTAATCTCGTAGCCCTTCTTATAGGAACCCGGGTAGCCCTTGGACGCCATGACGAAACCCATTACGGCATCGGAAGACCACTTGGTCACGGGCATCGGGATATCATTCGCCACATTCCAGAAAATCTCGAAAATATCAGACTCGAGACGCGGCAGAACCACCTCAGTCTCAGGATCACCGAAACGGCAATTGAACTCGATGACCTTGATGCCGTCAGGAGTTTTCATCAGACCGCCGTAGAGGACACCCTTGAACGGAATCCCCTCGGAAACCATGCCGGACGCGATAGGCTTCATGACATGCTCCAGCGCATAAACCTCATCCTTCTCGGTAATGAACGGAAGCGGAGTATATGCACCCATGCCACCGGTATTCGGCCCCTCATCACCGTCAAAGGCACGTTTGTGATCCTGCGCCAGCACCATCGGCTCAACCTCGGAACCATTCACGAAGCACAACAGCGAAAACTCGGGACCCGTGAGGAACTCCTCCACCACTACCCTGCCATGACCGAACTTGTCGTCCAGCAGCATATCCTTCAATGCCTCGTCGGCCTGTTCCAATGTCTCCGCCACGACGACGCCCTTGCCGGCAGCCAGGCCGTCATACTTCAGCACAACCGGAAGTTTACCGGCATTGACATACGCCAGCGCCTCGCCGTAATCGGAGAACGTGCGGTACGCCGCCGTAGGAACATTGTATTTGGCCATCAGCGACTTGGCGAAATCCTTGCTGGACTCGATGCGGGCCGCAGCCTTCGAAGGACCGAAAATTTTCAAACCGCGGGACTCGAACTCATCCACGATGCCGGCCGCGAGAGAAATCTCAGGACCGACCACAGTAAGGTCAATGCCTTCCTGACCGGCGAAATCAGCAAGCTCGTCAATCTGTGTATCCTCCAGGGGAACGCATTTCGCCTGACGGGCAATGCCTGCGTTACCTGGAGCACAATATATTTTTTCCACGCGTGAGGAACGGGAAAGGGCATCCACGATGGCATGCTCCCTTCCTCCTCCGCCTACCACCAGGACTTTCGCCCTGCGAGGGATATTGTTTTCCATAATCGATTGTTATATAATGAAATGCGCACCTACAACAATCATATTGCAGGCGCGCTGAATCTACTAATGTTTGAAATGGCGCTCACCGGTGAAGAGCATGGTGATACCCTTCTCATTGGCGAGTTTGATGGAATCCTCATCACGGATGCTTCCGCCAGGCTGAACGATAGCCTTGATGCCATATTCAGCAGCCAGCGCCACGCAATCATTGAACGGGAAGAAGCCATCAGACGCGAGCACAAGTCCCTCAGTCATAATGTCCTTGCCCTCCTCCTTCAATGTATTCTGGGCCTGTTTCAATGCGATTTCAGCAGAGCCGATGCGGTTCATCTGACCGGCACCCACGCCATAGGTCATGCCGCCCTTGGCCACCACGATGGCATTGGACTTCACATGCTTCACGATTTTCCATGCGAATTCCATATCGGCAAGCTGCTCCACGGTAGGCTTCAGCTCGGTAACACATTGATCTGCAGCCACCGGCTTGGTATTGATATCCCTGTCCTGAACCAGCATACCGCCATTCATGCTCACATACTGCTTACGGACGGTATTGTCCTTGGACATATCCACCTTCAGCACACGGAGATTCTTCTTCGTGCAGAGAAGTTCGAGCGCATCCGGAGCGAAAGACGGAGCCATGACAATCTCAAGGAAAATAGGCTTCAGCATCTGTGCGGTCTCCAGGTCAATCTCCCTGTTCGCAGCCACGATACCGCCGAAAATACTGGTCATGTCAGCCTCATACGCCTTCTTCCACGCCTCGGCAATCGTCTTGCCGGTAGCGCTGCCGCACGGATTCATGTGCTTCACGCCGACGCAGAACGGCTCATCAAATTCGCGGGCGATGTTCAATGTAGCATTGGCATCCTGTATATTGTTGTATGACAATTCCTTACCATTCAGCTGTTCAGCGGTTGCGAGAGAGAACGGCTCCTTCACGGTGCTTGCGAAGAACTTCGCCTCCTGGTGAGGATTTTCACCATAACGAAGCTCCTGCTTCAGGTCATATTCCAGGAAAAGCTTTTCCGGAAGTCCTGCCTGTGCACGCATATATGTCGAAATCGCCATGTCATATTCTGCTGTATGTGTATATGCCTTGGCAGAAAGTTTCAGACGGGTCTCACGGGTAGTGTTGCCGCCAGCCTTGATTTCAGAAAGAACAGTCTCATAATCAGCAGGATTGCAAACGACTGTAACAGACTCCCAGTTCTTGGCCGAGCTGCGGAGCATTGACGGTCCGCCGATGTCGATATGCTCGACAGCGTCCTCCATCGTCACATTCGGCTTCGCGATGGTCTCACGGAACGGATAAAGGTTCACGCACACGAGGTCGATTGTTTCAATGTCATTGTCCTTCAACTCTTTCATGTGCTCCGGTATGTCGCGGCGGGCGAGGAGCGCACCGTGGATTTTCGGATGGAGCGTCTTTACGCGGCCGTCGCAGATTTCCGGAAAACCGGTGACGTCACTTACACTTGTTACCGGAACACCTGACTCCTTCAGGAGTTTCATCGTGCCGCTTGTGGAGAGGATTTCCCATCCCAATGCGACCAGACCTTTGGCGAATTCTACTACGCCGGTCTTATCACTTACGCTGATTAAAGCTTTCATTTCAATGTTTATAATAAGTTGATTATCTAATATTTACAGCAATGCAATATCTACGCCCGGCTTGTCGGTCACGCGGCCGATGACGGTAGCTTTGTCGCCGTGGGACGCCAGTATGCCGATGGCTTTCTGCGCCTCGGATTCATCCATGGCGAGAACCATGCCGACACCCATGTTGTAGATATTGAACATTTCGCGATGCTCGATATTGCCGTGTTTCTCGAGGAATTTGAAAATCGGCAGGATTTCCCATGTGCCTTCTTCCACGTGAATGCCCTGTCCTTCGTGGAGGATACGCGGGATGTTTTCGTCGAAACCGCCTCCGGTAATGTGCGCAACTCCGTGGACGTCACAGTTTCTAATGACGTCGAGGACCTGCTTCACATAAATTCTGGTAGGGGTCAATGCTACTTCACCGAGCGGTTTGTCACCGAGTTCAGGATATACCTTGTGAAGGTCAAGTGCAGCATCTGCGAAAATCTTGCGGACAAGGCTGAAGCCGTTTGAGTGTACGCCGGTAGAGGCAATGCCCACGAGGACGTCGCCGACCTTGACTTTCGTTCCGTCAATGAGTTTGGATTTTTCCACGACTCCGGTGGTGTATCCGGCAATGTCATATTCGCCGTCGGAATACATGCCCGGCATTTCTGCCGTTTCTCCGCCGACAAGGGCACATCCGGCCTGGCGGCATCCTTCTGCCACACCGGCTACGATGGCCTCGATTTTCTCAGGGATGTTTTTGCCGACTGCCACATAGTCCAGAAAGAAAAGTGGTTCAGCGCCTTGTGCAAGGACGTCGTTTACGCACATTGCTACGGCATCGATGCCGATGGTGTCGTGCTTGTCCATTGCAAATGCCAATTTAAGTTTGGTTCCGACGCCGTCGGTTCCGCTTACGAGTATCGGCTCCTTGATATTCAGAGCCGAGAGGTCGAACATTCCGCCGAACGCTCCTATGTTTCCCATCACGCCGAGACGCGATGTCGAAGCCACATGTTTCTTGATACGTCTTACTACGTCGTATCCTGCTTCAAGGCTTACGCCTGCCTTCTCATAATCGATTGCCATAGCACTAATATTTTATGTTTTTCATTTCAATGTTTAAAAATTTCCCCCTCGGTCCCTAGAACTTGCCATCTTTGTTGGCATCTTCGAGGGAGGAATAGAGGGCGGTCGGGTAGACGCCGCTGAAGCAGGCTACGCAGAGATCGCTCCTTTTGCCGGCCTCATAAAGCGCTGACTCGGAAAGGAATGCCAATGAATCCGCCTCGATTTTCTGACGCGCCTCCTCCAATGTCCTGCGCGCGCAAAGCAACTCATCGTAAGTCGAAATGTCCACGCCGTAGAAGCACGGGAACTTGATCATCGGACTCGCTATACGCACATGCACCTCCGTCGCCCCGGCCTCACGCAACATTTTCACGATCCTGAGCGAAGTCGTACCACGCACGATGGAATCATCAATCAGCACCACACGCTTGCCCGACACGATACTCAGCACCGGAGAAAGCTTCATCTTCACACCCTTGTCACGCATCTCCTGCGACGGCTGGATGAACGTCCTTCCGATATACTTGTTCTTTATAAGCCCCATCTCATACGGCAATCCGCTAGCCTCCGCATAACCCATTGCTGCACTGAGACTTGAATCCGGAACACCCACTACGATATCCGCATCTGCCGGAGACTCCTTGAACAGAAGCTTGCCGGACTCCTTGCGGAAAGTATGTACGTTCATGCTCTCGATATCACTGTCCGGACGCGCGAAATAAATGTACTCCATCGCGCACATCGCATGACGCTGATACTCCGAATAACGGCGGCTCCTGATACCATGATGGTCAATGGTAACGATTTCGCCAGGTTCAATATCCCTGATGAACTCGGCGCCGATGGTACTGAATGCGCAAGTCTCGCTGCTGACCACGTAACCGTCCCCAAGCTTGCCGAGCGACAACGGGCGGAGACCATATTTGTCACGGCACGCGTAAATCCTCTTCTGCGTCATGACGACAAAGGCAAATGCGCCCTCGATCATGTTCAATGCCTCCATAATCGGATAAATGCGCGGCATTTTCCTCTCATTAGGATTCTTCTTGATAAGATGCGCCAGGATTTCACTGTCCGAAGTGGACTGGAAAAGGCTTCCGCGGTCCTCCAGGTATCTGCGCAACTGGTCGGAATTCACAAGGTTACCGTTATGGGCCAATGCGAAATCACCGGAATTATGTCTGAACATGAACGGCTGCACATTCTCGATGCCACCGCCGCCGGCCGTGGAATAACGCACATGACCGATGGCCATATCGCCTTTAAGTGTGGAAAGGTTGTCATTGTTGAAAACCTCCGTCACCAGGCCCAGGCCCTTGACGCGGCGCAGCTGTTCTTCTTCATTGACAGTAACGATTCCGCAGCCTTCCTGCCCCCTGTGCTGGAGGGAATGCAGGCCGTAATATGTGACTTCCGCAGCATTAGGTACGCCCCAAACGCCGAACACGCCACATTCCTCATGAAGTCCGTCGAATCCCTGATGGTTCATATTATCGCAATTCATCTGTTCGTCTTTTAACTTTCTGCGCCCGTAAGACGCTCATAAATAGTCTTGTAGCCCTGGCCGACCTTGCCGTTATCATGACGGAAACGGTCCTTGTCCAGTTTCATTCCGGTCTCGATATCCCAGAAACGCGCGCTGTCCGGCGTGATGTCGTCAGAAAGGACAATGCTGCCGTCAGGCAAGCGCCCGAATTCCACCTTGAAATCGACCAGAGTTATCCCGATGCCTTTGAAAATCGGCACGAGGACATCATTGATCTTACCCGTAAGTCTGTATATCTCAGCGAGTTCCTTCTCCGAAACGAGACCGAGCGCAAGCGCATGGAAATCATTGATGAGCGGATCGCCCAAATCCTCATTCTTATAACAAAGGTCAATGACCGTCTTCGCCGGAATCACACCTTCCTCGATGCCGAGCCTCTGTGCCATGGAGCCTGCAATCACATTGCGGACAATGACTTCGATCGGAATGGCATCCACCCTGCGGCATACCTGCTCCGTATCGGAGAGCTTTTCCATGAAATGCACCGGCACGCCGGCATTGGCAAGAATCCTGAAGATTTCACTGGATATGGCATTGCAGTACAAGCCTTTATCCTTGATGACCGCCCTTTTTATCTTATAGTAAGCCGTGATGGTGTCCGTATATTCGATGATGACCTTGTCGGCCTCGTCGGTGGCATATACTTTCTTGGACACGCCATTGTGGATAAGTTCTGTTTTATTCATTATTCGCCTCTGAAATATTTGACTGCATTTTCGAAGAGCGGCTGCTCCAGGTTCGCTGCAATGTTCTTGAACAAGTTGTTCTCATAACGCTCTGAATGGCCCATCTTTCCGAGAATCTGACCATTCTTGCTGATGATGCCCTCGATGGCGTAATACGAACCGTTCGGGTTATATGGAGAATGCATTGAAACACCCTCGTCCACCGGCTCCGCATACTGGAACGCTACCTGCCCGTTCGCGAACAATTCTTTCGCAAGTTCTTCATTGACAACGAACTTGCCCTCGCCATGGCTGACAGGAATCGCGTAAGTGTCACCGATGTTCATGCCGGCAAGCCAAGGAGAATTCACACTCGCTACGCGGGTGAACGCTATCTGGGAAATATGTCTGTTGATATCATTTCTGAACAATGTCGGAGAATCCTTGGTGACGGTTCCGAGGTGGCCATAAGGGAGAAGTCCGGATTTCACCAGAGCCTGGAAGCCGTTGCAGATACCCAGAATCAGGCCGCCGCGTGCGATAAGCGCCTCAATGGCTGCCGCAATCTTCTCATTGTTAAGGACATTGGCAATGAATTTTCCGCTTCCGTCCGGCTCGTCGCCTGCAGAGAATCCGCCGCAGAACATCAGAATCTGACATTCGTCAATGTTCTTCTTCATCTCGTCGATGGAGTCGAAGACGTCCTGCTCCGTAAGGTTGCGGAATACGCTGGTCTTTACCTTTGCACCTGCCTTGCGGAATGCCTTGGCGGTATCGTAATCGCAGTTTGTCCCGGGGAATACCGGCAGATAAGCCACCGGCTCGGCGATTTTCTCTCCCTTGTATTTAAGGTCTATCTTCTTGGCCTTGAACGGCTTGACGCCTTCCATTCCCTTAGGCAGGACGCGTTTCATATCCGGTGTGCTGGTAGCAGGATAAACCTTCTCATAGCGGTCGAATGCGCTCTCCAGCAGAGACTCCATAGGGATGTTCTTGCTGTTTATACGGAGGGAATCATTGACCCCGGCAGTAACAGTTCCGAGGAACTGCGCATTCTCGAACTTGATATCGGCCTCGGTCTCAAGGATTATCGAACCGTAGCTGTAGTTGAACAGATCCTCCTCAGGGACATTGACATCGACACCGAAGGAGTTGCCGAACGACATCTTGCAGAGGCCTTCCGCTACGCCGCCGAAGCCCACGGCCCATGCTGAAACGGCATTGCCGCCGGCAATCTGTTCCTCGACAAACGCCCAGTTTTTCTTGAGCTGGTCCACGTCAGGCATGTAGTTGTCAAGCGGGGTATGCTTCACGAGCCAGAGCCTGTTGCCTTCCCATTTCAGCTCCGGAGAAATCACGTTCTTGGCATCTACCGTGGTGATACCGAATGAGATAAGAGTCGGAGGGACATTGATATGCTCGAAAGTTCCGCTCATGGAGTCCTTGCCGCCGATAGACGGAAGGCCGAGAGCGACCTGCATTTTCAGGGAACCGAGGAGGGCGCTCATCGGCTTGCCCCAGACCTTCGGATCGTGGGTCATTCTCTCGAAATATTCCTGGCAGGAGAATCTCATCTTCTCGTAGCGTCCGCCTGCAGCGACGACCTTGGCACAAGCCTCGACCATCGAATATGCGGCGCCGTGATACGGGCTCCACTTGGAAATCACCGGGTTGAATCCGAATGCCATCATGCTGGCGGTATCGGTGTAGCCGTCTGTAGGGAGCTTCTGCACGGAAACCTGCGTCTCGGTCAGCTGGAGCTCTCCACCATAAGGCATGAGCACGGTAGAACGTCCGATAGAAGAGTCGAACATCTCTATCAATCCCTTCTGGCTCACCACGTTGGCGTCGCTGAGGTTGTTCAGGAGTTTCTCTTTCAATGTCTCTCCTTCGACCTTTCTGCAGAATGGATTTTTCTCTTCGACAGCGGCGATTTCAGCTTTCGCAAAATGCTTAGCACCGGCACTGTCAATGAATTTTCTCTGAAGGTCCGCCACGATCTTGTCGCCGTAGAACATCCTCATGCGTTCGGTATCGGTAACGTCGGCGACATGGGTCACTTCAATGTTCTCGCTGTGGCAATATTCCATGAACTCCGCCTCATCCTTGGCCTCGACCACCACAGACATTCTCTCCTGCGACTCGCTGATAGCCAACTCCGTAGCATTCAATCCGTTATATTTTACAGGGACTCTGTCCAGGTAGATGTCCAGGCCGTCGGTAAGCTCGCCGATAGCCACGCTCACTCCGCCGGCTCCGAAGTCATTGGACTTCTTGATGAGCTTGGTGACTTCCGGGCGACGGAACAGTCTCTGGAGTTTTCTTTCCTCTGGAGCATTTCCCTTCTGGACCTCGCTTCCGCAGGTTTCCAATGACTCCTCCGTATGTTCCTTGGATGAACCGGTAGCTCCTCCGATGCCGTCACGGCCGGTGCGTCCGCCAAGCATCAGCACCACGTCTCCGGGTTTCGGGGATTCGCGGCGCACCTTGTCAGCCTTCACGGCACCTACCACGGCACCTACTTCCAGACGTTTAGCCGTATATCCTTCATCATATATTTCTCTTACATGGGTAGTTGCAAGACCGATCTGGTTTCCGTAGCTGGAATATCCATGAGCAGCCTTCTTCGTAATCACGCATTGCGGCAGCTTGCCCTGAAGCGTCTCGGCCACAGGCTTGTAGATATCACCCGCGCCGGTCACGCGCATTGCCTGATAAACGTAGGAACGGCCTGAAAGAGGGTCGCGGATCGCACCGCCGAGACAGGTGGCAGCGCCTCCGAAAGGCTCGATTTCCGTAGGGTGGTTGTGGGTCTCGTTCTTGAACATGAGAAGCCATTTCTCAAGACGGCCGTCCACATCCACGTCCACATAGATGCTGCATGCATTGTTCTCCTCGCTGACTTCCATGTCGTCCAGCAGGCCGGCCTTGCGCAGATAGCGTCCGCCGATGGTCGCCATATCCATGAGGTTCAAACCTTTATGCTCACGGCCGAGTTCCTTTCTCATCTTCAGATAAAGGTTCAATGTCCCGTCAATGTCCTCCTTCATGAAGGATTCCTCGACGCCTATTTCCTCCAGCTCCGTGGTGAAGGTAGTGTGGCGGCAATGGTCGCTCCAATATGTATCCAATATGCGGAGTTCCGTCTCGTTAGGGTCGCGGCCTTCTTCCGTGAAGTATTTTACCACCTCGCGAAGGTCGTCCGCATTCATGGCAAGTCCCATCTTGCGGCAGAACGGCTCCAGGTCAGCGTCCGTCATTTTCGTGAAGCCATCCAGCACAGGCACCGGTTTCACGGCAGCCGACTCGGCATCCGTAAGCTTGGAAAGGTCCTTCTCGCGGGACTCCACGGCATTGATATAATAATGCTTGATCTTGGCGATGGTCGCGTCGTCGGTATCGCCGGAAAGGATGATCAGCTTAGAGCTCTTGATTCTCACATCTGCCTTAGGGTCAATGAGATGCACGCAGTCCACAGCCGAAGCCGCCCTCTGGTCGAACTGCCCCGGAAGGTACTCCACGGCAATATATCTGGTTCCTGTCAGGTCGCATTCGTCGGAAACCTTGTCCGTCACGATTTCGCCGAAGACGCTGTAACGGCTCTTTTCGAGAAGATCCGGGGTAAAACCGAACAAATCATAGACATTGAGAAGCCTGAGTGACTGGAGATCAAGCTGAAGATTCTCATTCAACTCGGCCTTGAGGCTGGCTGCCTCAACCTGAAATTCAGGATATTTTTCAACAAAAATCCGGTAATTGATTGCCATCTGTATATTAGTTTTTCTATTTTACGAATTTGGATTCCCAGTTCTTTTCGAACAATTCCTGTGTCATCGGAACATAAGTTATATGCGCCATCTTGCGCTTCGGACGCGATTCCGTCTTGCCGTAAATATGCACGAACACGCCCTTGCCCGCTTCGCCGCAATACGCTTTCCCACCCTTCGCCGTATTGCTCACAGGAACCGCCGCAGGATTCTGCCAATGCTCCGCATGAGCCGTGTCAATGATTTTCCAGGCAGCCTCAAGATCCTGTCCCAGAATGTTTTTCATCACCGTCGGCGCCACAAGTTCCGGCTGTTCCAATGTCTTTCCGAGCAGGAAATGGCAGAGTTCCGTATATTGTGATGAAGTGCATCCTTCGATGGTATAGTGTCCGCTGTTGTGTGGCCTCGGGGCCATTTCATTGAAAACGAAATCATTGCCCTTTATGAAGAGCTCTATCGCGAGGATTCCCCTGTAATCGCAGCCTTCCATGAATTTTTCGCAAGCGTCGACGATGCGGCCGCAGAGCGGTGTCTGCTCCGGATTCGACTGGTTTCCAGCCACATACAACGTCCCTGCCGGGACAATGCAGAGGTCCAGGATGCCGCCCTTGTGGATATTGCGGCCTATCGGGAAATGGATGGTTTTCTGACCGTCGCGGACCATGATGACGCTGCATTCATAGTCGAACGGCACGAATGCTTCCAGTATGCAAGGAACATGGAGCAATTCCGCTGCTTTCTCGATGTCCTTTTCTTCACGGATGACTGCCTGGCCGTGTCCGTCATAGCCTAACCTTCTGGTTTTCAGCACGCAAGGCATTCCGACTTTCTTCACCGCCTCAGACAGCTCTTCACGGCGCTGCCCATCGGTCAGTTCACATGGAACTTCGGCGCAGTCCTCATCGGAAGAGCATGCAGGGAGCGGCACATAGTCCGGCACAGGGAGACCGTGACGCTTCGCATTGTTCTTCTCGCGAAGCCGGTCCTGGGAGTCGAAAAGCGGCGCAATGCCTTGTGGGATATTGTATTTCCCCTCCAGGTGACGAAGAATGTCGCCCGGCACGTTTTCGAACTCGTATGTAAGTACGTCAGTCATGTCGCCCAGCTGTTCCAGAGCGCCGAGATCGTCATACGCTGCGACAATGTGGCCGTCACATTCGGCAAATGCCGGTGCGTCCGGGGCAGGGTCGAGCGCATAAACTAAAGCACCTTGGCGGTGCGCTTCCTCCGCGATCATAAGACCGAGCTGCCCACCTCCGATTATGCCTATTTTTTTAGCCATTTGTTAAGATATTTGTGATTCCGCCTAGATTTCAGCTTTGAGTACAGAATCCGTCTGGTCTTGTCGGAACTTTTCGAGTTTCCGTGCAATGTCCTCGTTCTGGAGCGCAAGGATGGATGCCGCTATGAGTGCTGCATTCTTGGCCCCGTTTATCGCTACGGTTGCGACAGGGACTCCGCCAGGCATCTGTACGATGGAAAGAAGGGAATCGAGTCCGTTCAATGCTCTTGATTTCACAGGGACTCCGATTACTGGAAGTGTGGTCATCGCTGCTACCATTCCCGGCAGATGTGCCGCACCGCCCGCTCCGGCGATGATGACGCTGATGCCACGTGCTTTCGCAGTTTTCGCATAGTCATACATAAGGTCAGGTGTTCTATGCGCGCTCACGACTTTCTTCTCGAATGGGATTTCGAGAGCCTTGAGCATTTCTTCAGCTCCCGACATGACTTCATAGTCACTGGTGGAGCCCATAATGATTCCGACTTTCATATATAAATAAAGAGTATATCTGTGTCTGCTGCAAAAGCATCGCAAATATACTCTTAATTCGCGGCATAAACAAAACGCCGGAGTGCAATATTTCTATAAAATCCTTTTAGACGAGTTTTGCAAGTTGTCAAACTTGCGAAACTTTTAATCAATTATCCATTTGTCAATATTCCGAGTCGAACTGTCGAAATTTATGCCGACCTTGACCACCGGAAGACCTGACAATGCGAAACGGGCAGGATAGTCCTTCTCATCAATCTGGGCCAGAGCCTCCTCCGCGGTGCCGTCCAGCTTGATTTCCATTACATACAGAGTCGTGGCGGTCTTGATGACCATGTCCACCCGACCACGAGGTGTGCGTACCTCCACATCCACGAACTGTCCCAGAATACTGAATATGATATACAACAGCTGCTGATAGTGTCCCTCGTAGTTCGTATTGTCGCAATACGGCACTGTCCCCAGATACTCCTTTATCCTGTTCAATGCAGCATCCATATCGCCGTTGCGCAAATCCCTGGACACAAATGCCACTGTGACATAGCCGGCACCCGTAGCACGGTCCACATATTCAGGTAGCAGACTCTTCATCAGCCCCAGGCGGACTTCATTGTTCGGAATATCCAGGCTGTACATCTGCATCTGAGGGTCATAACCCTTGATTGTTATATATCCGCTCTGATACAGAAGAGGCGTTATTTCAGTCAGGCGTTCTGTCGGGGCATCGAATGATTCTGCCGAAGCATAGCTTGTCGAGCCCAGGACAGACGGCGAGACATTGTATTTATTCAGCATCTCGATAAGATACGTCGGCGTGCCGCTCCCGAACCAGTACGAGTTCAGCATTCCGTCAGCAAATGCGTTCATCAGCGAGAACGGATTATACACGTCTGGTGACGGCCATGTGAAATGATATCCGTCATAGTTATACTTCAGTTTCTCTATCGCCTCCTCATGGCTGATGCCCTGGTTCGCAGCAATCCTGTCAATGCCGTCACCCATAAGTGTCACCATCTCCTCCTCAGTGATGCCGCACACCGCCGCATATTCAGGAAGCATGCTGATATTCTTTATGTTGTTCAGTTCGCTGAAGATGCTCAGCTGGGAGAATTTCGTTATGCCCGTCAGGAACACGAACCTCAGATACGGGTCACATGCCTTCAACGGACTGTAGAAGTTACGCATCACATCTCTGAGCTTCGGCAGGTTCTCCTCCTCGTGGACCACATCCAGCAGTGGCGCATCGTACTCGTCAATGAGGACAACTACCTGCTTTCCGGTCTGACGGCTGACGGAAACTATCAGATTCGTAAGGCGGTTATTAACATCCATTTGAGTATTTGTCAGACCGAACTCTTTTTCTTGACGCTCCAGCTGGTTATTTAGATATCGCACCAGCTGTTCCCTGTCCATGTGCTTGCCCAGACTCATGTCGAAGTGGAGCACCGGAGAAGAATTCCACTCCGTTTCCATCTTCTCTATCGCCAGACCGGAGAACAGTTCCTTCTCCCCCGCGAAGTAGCTGTGCAATGTTGACGTCAGCAATGACTTTCCGAAACGGCGAGGACGACCAAGAAACACATAGCTTGATTCCATATGAGTCATCCTATAGATATACTCAGTCTTGTCTATATAGACAAAGTTATTTTCACGTAGTTTTCTAAATGTCTGTATTCCTATCGGGAATAACCGTCTTTTCTCCATATCAGCACCGTTTTAGCATTTCAATTTGCTAATATAATAATTTTTCCAAGCCACGGCAAACAAAAAAAAGGTACGTGGAGCGCAACTGCCTATATATTAGCACTTTGACTATTTTCAGAGTTACTGTTTTCACGACTCCGATTTCGGTCAAATAGCTAGCAATCAGCAATTTACACTCCACGCCAAAATGCACCTTGTGTGCAGTTACCTTAGGCGATTATTTTCCTACCTTGTTCGGGGAAGCCTTGAGCGCCTTCTTGATTGTCGGCAGGACTGCCTTTACATAATAAGTCACTCCGAGGTCGGTGAAATGGTCGCCGTCTACGGTGCCGTCCTTCATTTCGTCCAGAAGTTTTTCTCCTGAGACATAGTATACGCGTTTCTCGCCCGCCTTGCGAAGTTTTTCATAGAACGCTTTCTGGGCATTGTTCCTGGCGATGATATCCTCGCGTTCGACATTGTTCAGACGCATTGTCGGGTAAAGCGGATGCTCCACGATAACCACCGGCACGTCAGGATGTGCATCACGGAGAACGCGGAAGAATTCCACGCTGTGAGCCTCGATGCGGTCAGCCTTGCAGTTCGGAGCATTGTCCATGACGTAGACGGCAGGTGTTTCCACCGATGCCATCAGCTGGGCGATATCCAGGTCAAGGAGGGCATTGCCGCTGAAACCGAGATTGATGACTTCCATATCGAGAGCTCTCTCTATCAATGAAGTATGTACCATTCCAGGACGTGACACGCAGCCTCCCTGGAGAATACTTGTGCCGTACATCACTATCGGGCATCCTCTTCTAGGGCTGTCCACCTGAGGCTTGCCGATGACGCTGGCCCCGTCGACACCGATTTCAAGCGATGTGACGCCGTCATACAGAGACAGATAGAGCATATATTCACGCTCCTTGCGGTCCATGTTCTTCACAAGCACATACTCCGAGGTCTTGTTGTCCCTGCTCGGTCTGCCCACACCTGTAAAATACCATTTGCCCTCGTCGAGCACATAGAGGTCAAGTCCTCTGATGCCGGCCGGCGACATGTGGTTCATATATGCTCCGAAATAAGAGGTCCATCTGGCCTTGATGATCGGGGAATCCGTACGGAAACGCACGTAAATACCTGCAGAATGGTGTCCGTGACGCCAAAGTTCAGGTCTGGTGGTCTTCTCGTAAGAAGCAGGAAGCCTGTCGTAAGGGGTCAATGTCGCCTGAGTGGCTTTTCCCCCAATCAAAAATTCCGTGGCATCGTGATATACCAATCCATCTTTCTCCGGCTCCCCGGCATTTGCGACAGCCGCCAAAGCAAGCATTGCCGCTGCTGCGACCGCTGTCGCCCACATTCTGCTTTTCATCATGATTCTATTTACGTTTTTCAATGAATTTTTTTACATCTTCCCACTTGTAGTAGACACCGGAGACTGCCTCCAGGTCTGCAATAGTGCGTTCTTTGTCGTTATACACGAACTTCACCAGCACGTCCGGTGACTTATGGCTCTTGTAGAAAATCATCTGGAGATTCGACGCGAACGGTATGTTCATCGGATCATTCCATTTCTGCGGTATCTCATCGAAAGACAGCCTTTCGCCCACTCCGCTCAGATGCAGGTATCCCACCAACGCCATGATAGGATAGTCGTGACCGAACTTCAAGTCGGCAGCATAATGTCCGGATGCCAGGGCCTCATCAGCTTTCGCAACAATGTCATTCACAAGCGGTTCCGTGTTTTTCATCCTTTCCTTTCCGAATTCCACGGAGTTTCCGTGCCTGATATAAAGTTCGCGGTTGCTGTAGTCCCACCATTTGTAGATGACGTCTTCCGGCAAATGCCTGTAGACATTGGTCTCGACTCCTGACGAGCGTGCGATTCTGGCGACCTCCCAGATTTTCGTCTGGAACTTGTCCGCATTGCGCACGAACTGCCTTGCAGCCTGCTGGTCGGTGAACAATGACGCCATGACCTTCACGGTATCAGTCTGCACATGCTTCAGCGGTTCAAGCATCACCGCAGAAGCTTCCTTCTGTTCTTTGGATGTACCGTTGCTGATATACGACATGATGACGTCATCGCTGTCTATCTCGAACTGAAGTCCCGGCTGCAGACGGATGAGTTCTCCGACGAAATTGGCCATGCTTACCTGGCAACGGTGCACCGTACTGCTTTCCACTCTCACCAGACCGCTGCCCTTGCGGAATACTCCAGGATAGTTCTTATACATCCTTTCCGCAATCATGCGGTGTTCTTTCTCACCAAGCCTCGTCAGATGTCCGTTGGCGCCATGATGCACTTCAGCCACGACCCGAGCCTCCTGCAGAAGCTCTTCGCCTTCCGGCGTAAGGATGCCGGCGCTGTCCGCCTTCTCCAATATGTCGATTACATAAGTGTACTTGTCAATGCCCCAGTTCGTCCTGGAGCCATGGCGTCCGTAATGACTGATATACACAGGTTTATACCCCTTAGGGGCCGGTGTTACCTGCATTTCCTTGAATTCATAAGGATGGGTGTTTACCCCTGCCCTGTCCGGATCTTCCCGGAGCATCTGCATAGGCTGCAACTGCAGCAAAGCGAAAATCAGCAATGAAAACATTGTCATGTGTGTTTTTTATGTTTATAGTTTAAGAAAAGTTGGTCACCTGATAAAAATCTTGCCGAAGTTACGACTTTTTTTCGCAACTCCGGCAATACTGCTAAAAGTTATTACTTGATTGTAACCTTGCGGATAAGATAATTGACAGTATCCGTGAAGTACAATGTGTTGTCATCATAAACCAAGATTTCATAAGGTTGCTTCATTTTCACCTTCAATCCGGTACCGTCGGCATAGCCGGCAGTCGAGCCGATGATGGTCTCCAATGTTCCCTTCGAATAGTCGCCATTCGGGCCAGGAGTCAAGCGCCTGATACAACTGAACGTATTATCGGAAATGTACATGACTCCCTTGCTGTCGAAGTCGAATCCGAAACAATTCTTGATGGTTGCTGTCAATGGCTTACCAGGTTCACCATCAGACATTTCCGGAGTTTTCACTCCATTCGCAAGAAAATCCGAAATGGTTCCGTCAGGTGCTATCGAGATGAATTTGTATCCGGAATTCAATGTCACGATAAGATTGCCGTCAGGTGCGAATTTGCAGTAGTTCGGACCAAATTGGAGTGTAGCGAAAGTGGTCTGCTTCATATCCTTGTCGAACTTATATATCGCCTTGTCGTCTCTGGCTGACACGTACAGGCAACCGTCTTTTCCGAAACAGCAGTTCATCGGACTTTTCATTCCCGAGGCTATGGTCGCCACCGTATTGTCCGCAGGATTATACTTGCGGAGCATGCCCTTGGCCTTGTCGATGAAATAGTAGATTCCGTCGCTTCCGAAGCAGCCCTGCCACAATGCGGAACCAGAGGATTCCGTAACATCGGCCAACGTGGTCACAGTCAAGTCAGGAGAAATACGCCTTATGAGATTGAATCCCCTGTCAGTGAACCAGATACTTCCATCCGGCGCCTTTACCAGTCCGGTAGGCAACTTGGTTATCGCAGCCGTCCCGACGCCATCCTTGACGGCATAAGCTCCCAGGACGCCTACTACCGTAGACACCAGATACTGATGGTCAGGCTCTTTAAGGTATGTAAACCTCAACGCATCCGACTCGCCCGACGGCGCAGTTATGCTTACAATGTATTCCCCGGAGCTCAATTCCGGAAGAATAATCTGAAGTTTGTCTTTCTCCGCTTCCAAGACTTCCGCCTGGACACCGTCTATCAATACGATGTTCTTGTTCCTGTCCGGGGAGAAATTCCTGCCGAGGATTGTTACTATATCCCCAGGATAACCTTTCTGCGGTTCCATTGACACAAGCCGGAGTTCCGTGACATTAGCCACATAGCCCTCATCTTTACAGCCTGCCAATGCTGCCATACAAACAGCGGCAATACCGATTTTTCTTAATATGTTATTCATGCTCTTTTATTCTTTTATGGTTATTTCCCTGATAAGGAAATTCATCAGGTCGGTGACATAAAGTTTATCCCCGGAAGGCGAAATGCTGATATCATACGGCGTATTCAACCTGGCTTCCTGTCCGACGCCGTCCGCCTTTCCTGCCGCTCCAACTTTTCCTACAACAGTACGCACGGTAGCATTGGCATAGCCTTCGCTTCCTTTCTTGATAAGTTTCACTACATGATAAGTACCGTCGACAAGATATATTTCTCCGGACTTCGTCGTCGTAAATCCCCAGATATCACCAAATTGCGCAGTCAGCGGTTCTCCTGCATTTCCATCGGAAGAGCCTTTCGTGCCATCTCCGGCAATCGTGGTCTTCGTGCCATCTTTGGTTATGCAGTAGAATTTACGTCCATTTGATGCCACAATAAGATTTCCACCGTTGTCAAATTCCATACATAACGGGCCGTCAGTGAATTCCGCGAATTTTTCGGATGTAGTGAAATCACCCTTCGCATACTTCAGCACAGCTTTTGCTCCACGGTCGAGGACATAAATATTCCCCTCCGCATCAAGTTTCACATCAAGAGGATCGCTTAATCCACTAGATATTACCGTTTCTGCCGATTTCTTCGACAAGTCATATCTCACCAGACGTTTATTGGCCTTGCTTACCACGTAGACAAGTCCGTCATTTCCGACCGTAAGACGCCATGGCGCATTCAACAGGTTGGTAGAACCGACTTCCGGATAAATGGTAGAAGTCGTATATGTACTCATGTCCATAATCTTCAAGGCATTGTTTCCCCTGTCGCCGATAATCATCCGTCCGTCCGGCATAAATGCAAGAGCGTGAGGAGCGCGATATTTCGTCACTGCCGGGCCACCATCCACGAAGACATTGGCATCGCTTCTTCCTGCTGTTCCGGATATCGTATTGACTTCATAAGTGTAGACCTTTTCGAGATATGTGAAATCAGGGCCTGACACAGTCTTGTCGCCTACCGTAATCGTTACAGGACATGGACCGAGCGGATTTTCAGGCACGATGACGACAAGTTCTTTCACCGACGCCGAAACGACTTCTGCCTGTATGCCATTGAACTTGACGATATTTTCAGCCGGATTCTCGCTGAACAGATCCCCTTTCAATGTCACTTTCGAACCTACAGATGCAGATGAAGGTGAGATTTCAGTGATTTCCAGCTCAGGTTTGCGCAAATATGTGAATTGCGGGCCTTCAGCCTCCACTCCGTTCACAGTCACGACCATAGAATATTTTCCCTGCGGGTTGTCAGGAAGGACAATGACCATACGAGTCGGCTTAGCCTCCTTGATGACAGCGTTCTTGCCGTCCACCGTGACAGTGTTCTCCGCCACTTTATGAGAGAAACAACATCCCGTCACCACGATCTCATCACCCTCGATTCCGGATGAAGGATTATAGGCGTACACTGCCAATGTCTCTTTCTCCACAGGCTCAGCGTATCTGAACTTGAGGCCCTCCACTTCCTTGCCATTGACATTTACAGTTATCGGATACGTACCGAGTTCATTTTCCGGCATCACGACATTGATCCTGTCATTGCTGACAGATACGACGCTGGCGCTTTTACCATTGATCTGTACACTTACGCCGGAAGCATCCTTGCCGAACCAATATCCCGAGATCACTGCCTCCGTACCGGCATTGCCCGCCTTTGGAATAATCGAAAGCAGTTCAGGAGAATGGCTTCCGCCAAGGCTTTCCTTAGTCTCGCTGCATCCTGACAATATAGCCAGGACAGTTGCGGCCACCAATATTATAATTTTCTTCATTTCAATACGATATTAAGGTTCATCCACAGACACGACCCATGTATTTACGACAGCACGTTCTGCTCCGTCGGTAGGTCTGTTTCTAATCTGGAACACGTCAGCTACAGGGTGCCTGATAAGCAGTTGGGTAGAACCGCCGCCATCAAAATTGACAGCCCATGAGCAACCAAGCGTTTTCATGATTTCGCCCATTTCTTCATAGTCAAGACCGAGCGACCAGAGCTGGCTTCTGCCGTCACATACCAGCATATATACGATATCATCGTTCGTATAGCCGATACATGTTCTCGGATCTCGTCCCGGGAAATTCGTCTGGTCGGGCACAATTCCTTCACGAAGAACTATCACACCGCCGCCCGTGCACTCCTTAAGTTCATCTTTCATTGCGCGATAATCCACAGTGTCTCTTATTATCGGATGTCCGTCCCAGTCCACGCCCATAAAGCTCAAAGCCTGCTGGTACAGCCTAGGAGAGTAAATAAACGTATCTTTGAGAATATTTCCGTTTCTGTGGATCGGGCCACGGATATCGCCATTGGTCACATCCCAAAAATCGGCATTCACCATAGCAGCAACCCTACGGCCTGGAGCATCCATCCATGAAGCCATCTCAGAAAGAGTCTGGAGCTGAAAACCGGAAGTGACATCCATATCGAATGGAAGTCCGACCTTGAAGGTCACGCCAGGGTCATTCAAATCTGCCTTGATGATGAACATGTGTTCTACTTTTCCATTTTTCAATTGGATATGCACATCCGTTTCCTCAACGCCGCGCGCAATCAGGAAAAGAGAATCTGCATACATATGCGCCACCACAGGACAGTCTCCGGCCAATTTTTTCCCGATTTCGGTCTTCGGGACGTAGCTCGTATCCGGGGTCGTAGTCGGCAACTCTTTCGTGCAACCGATGAACGGCGCAAGTGTCAAAAGAGCCACACCTATATATTTACAATAAGTCTTCATCATATCAATGTCATTAATTATCTGATTCTGAACCAGCTGTCTCCCACAAAGGATTTTGTTTAAGCAGGCTGTTCAGTTTTATGTCGCTGGTAGGTATCGGGAATCTGGTATATTTCTTCTCCAGATCAACAGTGGATTCAAGCTTTCCTGTACGCACCAGATCGAACCATCTGAAGCCCTCGCCGAACAGTTCAAGTCTTCTTTCATTGAGGACTGCATCAAGAAATGCATCTTCCGTAGCCGGAGAAACCGCAGGCAGGCCTCTGAAAGAGCGAAGCTCATTGAGCCTGTTCAGGCCGCCCTTGGCAAGACCGTTGCACTCCGCACTGATAAGATACATTTCAGCCAGCCTTGTAATGTAGATAGGATCTCTTCCTGCCTCTCCACTGCAATACTTGTTCACCACGTTGTTGGTGCCTTGCATATCCACAGAGCAATCCGACCTGTTGTCGTTAGGCATGAACATGTCCATTGCCGCGCGAGTAGGAGCATAAGTATATGATCCTCCGACACTTGACTCCCTGGTATAATACAATGCTCCGCTAAGGTTTATTGAAGACTCATCTATACGGTTGGCAAATGTGAATATTTCCTCTTTGTTCGCCTTGTTACGGAAAATATAATCAAAAGGAGCCAGCTGGAAATTATTGTCCGCAATAAGAGTTTCTGCCAATGCACCTGCTTCCTCTTTGCGTCCCATGGCAAGATACGTCCTGGCCAAGAGAGCCTGGGCAGCCTGCTTGGAAACATAGTTCTTGGACGAAAAGCCAGGACACATCTCCACAGCCTTGCCAAGTTCTTCAGCCGTAAAATTCCAGACCTGTTCTTCCGTGCTGTTGCCAACATCCTTCGATGACGGTTCAGTAACGATAGGAGCTGACCCCCAACGGCTTGCAATATCATAGTAGAGCAGGCCCCTGAAGAAATGTGCTACGCCAAGCATCTCGTCAGTAGAGGAGGACCGTTTCATTTTCTCTACCGAAACGATGAAGTTGTTTACCTGATACAATGCGGTATAATATCCATTCCACTGTCCGCTGACGAATCCGCTGGCTTCAGTGACAAGATCCCGGATAAGAAGATTTGGGATGAGATACCCGGAAGCTCCTCCTCTTACGAGGTCGCCACCCAAGACGTCAAATGCAGCATACCCATTATTGGTCGGCTTGTTTTGCACATAGTAGTATAATCCTGTAAGGAGCAATTGTGCATCCTGGTCAGTCAGGTTATCGCTCGAAACCGCATTATGAGGATATTGATTCAGCAAACTGTCACAGCCTGTAAAGGCAAACATTGATACGCTCAAAATCGCCGCTGAAATATATTTCAATGTCTTTTTCATAATTCTAGAATTTAAGGTTCAGACCGAAGGTGAATGTTCTTGGCTGTGAAGGATACAGGAAGTCATATCCCATATTCATTGCCGAAAGGCTGACATTGACTTCCGGATCCAGTAGCGGGTAAGGGGTAACTATGAACAGGTTGTCGGCCTGTACGAAGAAACGCAATTTCTCAATCCCCGCTTTACGTGTGATATTTGACGGCAAGGTATATCCCAGAGAGACATTGCGGCATCTCAAATACGACGCATCATGCAGGTACCTGGTCGTAGGATACTTTGTCGAGTTCCATGAATATCCATAGATTGCCCTAGGCACGGAATTCGTGGTTCCAGGACCAGTCCATCTCTTTCTGGCCTCTGACTTGAGAGGAGTCCATTCGCCATTTCCAAGCCTGTATCCACCGGTCCACATCTCATAGAGTTTGTTCCCGTATGAGAATGTAAAGAATATGTTCAAGTCGAATCCCTTGTAAGTGAACGAGTTGTTGAATCCGCCAGTAAACTTGGGGTTTGCCGATCCCACGAACTGTTTGTCATTGGTAGCATCAATTGCTCCGTCACCATTGACATCCTCATAAATACAATCGCCGGCTCTTACGCCCTGGTCATACAAACTTGCAGGAACTTCATCATCATATTGGTAGATACCATTCATCTTGATGAGGTAGAAGCTGCCGACTTCCTTGCCCACTTGCAGCGCATGCATGGAATCAGTAGTAAGGATTTCATTGTCATCGATGAGAGACGTCAGTTTGTTGCGGATGAATGAAATATTGAAATCGCCGCGCCAGTTGAAATCCTTTTTGCCGACATTGCCGCCGATTGCAAACTCCAATCCCTTGTTTCTCATTGAACCGATATTGCAGGTAAATTTGGTATATCCGGTCGTAGCTGCGGTAGGCTTGCTGTAAAGCAGATTTCTAGTATCCTTGATGAACGCATCGGCAGTAAACGTCAATGCTCCGTCGAAGAAGGACAGGTCGGTACCAATGTCATATTGGTCCGCAACTTCCCATTTCAAGTCTCGGTTTCCTTGCGAAGACAAGCCCAATCCATTATGGCCAAGGTAGTTATAGCCACCGGAAGCCAATGCCTGATAAGCGTATGAACCGATACCGCCTTGGTTACCGGTAGAACCGTAACTTGCACGAATCTTCGCATTGATCTTCTCCGCATTCCAGAAAGGCTCCTCAGAGATATTCCAACCGGCTGAAACTGAAGGGAAATATCCGTATCGGTTCTCAGATGCAAATTTTGAAGAACCATCTGCACGCATCGTGAGAGTGAGCAGATACCTGTTCGTGTAGTTCAATGTCGTTCTGAAGAAGAATGATTGCAGTGCCCATGAAGAAAGTCCGGTGCTGACATCGGTGTATTCAGCAGCCACTGAATTCACATCGAATGCATCTGAAGGGAATCCCTGCCCTGTCTGCTTCGCAGTGGATGATTCATCCACCTGAATGGAATGACCGAGAACGGCATTCAAAGTCAATTTATCACGGAAATTCTTGTTGTAGGTCAACACATTTTCCACTACCATGGAGGTATATGACTTTCTCGCATCCGTGAGAAGTCCGACTCCCTTTCCATAGTTATGCTTGGATGTATAGTGGACGTGCTCTTCGGTCGACATGAAATCTCCACCGAAACTGGTCTTGAAATTCAAATCCTTGGTAATGTTGAACTTGACAAATGCAGAACCGTACATCCTATAGTTCTTGATATACACGTTCTCTTCTTTGAGAATCTGAAGCGGGTTATGGTTCAGAAGTTCACTTCCGCCCTTGTTGTAACTCCCGTCCTCATTGTATGGACTATCCCAAGGTCTCTGTTCCAATGCTCTAGGAATCAATGACGATCCGATGTTATAACCGGTAGGGACACGATTGTTCTTGGAATAGCTGACATTCAAGGTAGCTCCGACTGACAGCCATTTCTTGATGTCAGAGTTTACATTTGTCTTGAAATTATACTTGTCCAGATTATTGCCGATGAACACACCTTCATTGTGCTTCGCATTTGCTGCCAGATAATAGTTGGATTTATCCGTACCGCCCGACACAGACACATTAGCATTCCATGTAACTGCCGTACGCAGAATCATGTCAAGCATCTTTACCTGAGGCTTGCCCGGATATGGGTTGTCAAGACGGGCCACGGAGCCGCCTGTCTGGATATTATAATTATCGATAGCTTCATTCATCACCTCAAGATAGAGGTCCCCGTCTGCCATATCCAGCCTGTCTGTCCTTGTCAGATTCGAGACGCTGACCGATGCATCAGCATTGACTTTCGCTGCGCCCTTAACTCCTTTCTTGGTTGTTATGATTATGACACCGTTGGTGGCACGCGAACCATAGATCGCGGCGGAAGCAGCATCCTTCAACACTTGAATCGATTCTATATCAGCAGGATTCATCTCTGAAAGGCCGTTCATGGACTGGGCGCTCCAGCCACCGGCATCTGCAGAAGTATTGCTCATAGGAACACCGTCTATCACATAAAGAGGCTCATTGCCGGCAGTAAGGGATCCGATACCACGGATGCTGACTCTGTTCTTACTTCCCGGAATACCAGATGCCGCAGTGATGTTCACACCAGGAACACGACCCTGTAGCAATTCATCTGCTCCGAGAACCTGTCGCGCGCTCAACTCTGACGGCTTATATGACCCGATTGCCGAAGTAATATCCTTTCTCTGCATAGTTCCATAGCCGACAACAACCGATTCTTCAAGAAGTGTATTGTCAATGCTGAGGACTATCTCAATGCCCGTAGTCTTGGAACCGAGCACGATTTCATGCTCCTTGTAGCCAAGCATGGAAACTTTCAGAGCCTCTCCCTTGGATGCTCGGATCGTAAATTTTCCATCAATGTCAGTCTGGGCTGTGGCGCCTGATTTCCCGGCTATGATTACAGCTCCTGCAACCGGACCGGTTTCATCAGATACGACGCCTGAATATATCATCTTTTCGGATGAAGACGTTTGTCGTGTCTGTACGATAAGAATAAGTTTACCTTGATAAGTGGCCTTAGTCCCTGTTCCTTCAAGGATTTCAGACATAGTCTGTTCCAGAGACCTACCGGAACGTACCAGGACAGTTCTGCTCAAATCCAGAATGTCCTCATTGTAAGCGATAGAAAGTCCTGTCTGTTTCTCCACCGACTTGAAAGCCTCGGAAATGGTCATTTTTCCTCGCTGGAACTGGAGGGTCTGACCTTGTGCAAATGAAATTTGCGCAAACAAGATTCCTACCAACAGACAAATCAATGCTGTTGTTTTTTTCATGTTGTTAATTAATATGGATTAGTAAACGCCGCGCCACAAGGCAGCAGCAGGTTATTTCAAATATACATTATCCCCCTCAATGGAATATTTCATGCCAGGCACAAGGCTGCATATGGCACGCATCTGTTCGCCAAGAGTCTCACCATGCACAAACTTGGCCGTAATTATAGCCCTGTCGAACTTGCCGGAAGTAACATAGATATTGACTCCAAATCTGCGTCCGATAGTCTTGGCTACGCTATGGATATCCTGAGCTTTAAAGAACAGGTCCCCTGTCTCCCAAATCGTCGACTCGGCCGGATTCACATCTGTCACTACGGACTTGCAGTCACTCTTGCTGAAACAATAGTTCTGTCCCGGACGCAGCTCAAACGGTTCAGCGTCAGACTTGTTCGGCTTTACATTTACTGCACCTCTGCACAATGTCACATTGACATTGTCATCATCATTGTACGCGGAAACATTGAACCTGGTGCCATGGACTTTCACATTAACATCGGATGTCCTGACGATGAACGGATGTTTCTTGCTGGCAGTCACGTCGAAAACCGCTTCTCCGGTCAAATACACACACCTAGTATCGGAGAATTTCTCCGGATAAAGGAGAATACTCCCAGCATTGAGCACCACCTTGGAATTATCCGGCAGAACAACCTCACGAATTTCTCCATTACGGGTAGCAAACTCCTTATACTCAGCCGATGCCAATGTCGACATGGCCTTTTCCGTCTTGTTCACATGCCACAAGGACATTACAGGAACGCCTATCAGAAGAATCGCAGCTACGAAATATGAAATGGCCCGTCTGAACCATATCCGGCGGCTTTGCTGCTTCGATTGCCGCTCTCGCATTTTAGCCTTGGAAAGAACTTGTGCACAAGACCTTACGACCTCATCTTCAGTCATCGGGAAAGGCTCAATTCTAGACCAATATTTATCTTCGGTTTTGGACATGATAATGTGGTTTCTATAATAGAGACTTGGAAACGCACATTATCCCCCAAAAATAATTCATTTTTTTTCAAAAGGTTATTCAGACGAACAACGCCATGATAGAGACTATGTTCCTCAACTGTCTCAATGCCAGTGTAATCTGGTTCTCAACAGTCTTCGGCGAAATATTCAGACGCTCGGCGATTTCGGCATTGGACAGTCCTTCTTCCCTGGACATCAAGAATATACGCCTCCGCTTGGCAGGAAGGTCATTTACACTTCTGTATATCCTTGTTTCCGTTTCATGCTGGACGTATTCTTCATACACCGAAGGGCCTTCAACATCAAGAAACTCCGGAAAAGGAACCGTTACACCGCGCGCCTTGCAGAAACTTAGAGTAGCATTGCGGCTCATCCGGTAAAGATATGCTCCGAAAGAACGTATTTCAGGCAAGGACGAACGCATGAGCCAGATCTTCACGAAAATCTCCTGCGACAAGTCTTCCACATCTGAAATCTCAGAGACTATGCTTCCTATCAATGTCTTTACTCGCGGGAAATAATAACGGAACATCTCCAGAAAGGCTTTTTCGTCACCTTCTGAAATTCTGAGAAGTATTTCCTTTTCATTATTCAGCATAGATTCTTATATCCGTCATGACAGCCTGCAAATATAACGAATAATTTAAAAATCACTATCTTTGCAGACCACATTCAAAAAACATTGACATGAAGCCGAAAATGAAATCAATTTTGGGTATCGGCAATGCCCTTACAGATATTCTTGCCGTTCTGCCGGATGACTCGTTCCTGAAGCTGTACCACCTTCCGAAAGGCAGTATGCAGTTCGTGGACATGGAGACGGGAAACAAGATTTTCGAGAGTCTGAAACCTTATGGATTGCATTATGTAGCAGGAGGTTCAGCGGCCAACACCATCACATGCACCGCCATTTTCGGTATGCCATCGGCATTCATCGGCAAGGTCGGTGAAGACGAGCTCGGCCACCTGTTCAAGAGCGACGAAGAGCAATACGGCGTGAAGACAATGCTTCTGAAAGGCAAGAACCCTTCGGGCAGGTCAATGGTTTTCGTGTCCGGGGCCAATGCTGAAAGGACATTCGCGAACTACATGGGAGCCGCTCTGGAAATGGTTCCGGAAGATCTGAAACAGGAATATTTCGAAGGCTATGACTACTTCCATATAGAGGGCTATCTCGTACAGAACCAGGCACTTATCCGCACAGCCGTAGAGATGGCGCACAAGGCGGGATGCATCATTTCGCTGGACATGGCGTCATACAACGTCGTGGAATCCAACGACGCTTTCCTGCATGACATCGTGGACCGCTACGTGGACATCGTCTTCGCGAACGAGTCCGAGGCCAAGGCGTTCACCAAGCTTCAGCCGAGGGAGGCGCTCGACGAAATCGCCCGCCACTGCAAGATTGCCGTCGTAAAAGTCGGCAAGGACGGGTCAATGCTGAAGAGCGGGGATGAATACCATTATATAGAGCCATGGCCAGCCGACACCCTCGACGCCACAGGTGCAGGCGACACTTATGCCGCAGGTTTCCTCTACGCCCATTCTCTCGGGATGCCTCTGAAAGTCTGCGGTGAAATCGGGTCAATCATTGCCGCCAAGGTCGTGGAAATTATCGGCACGAAGATTGATATTCCAAGATGGAAAGCAGCCAAAGCAGAAATCCGCGAGCTGATAGCAGCGAACGGAGGCATTGCCGCGGAAGAAAACAAAGACTGATGCTAGGTTTCATAAAGAACATATTCAGAAGGAGATACCTCAGGAAAGCGACAAGCACGAACCCTACGGGGCTGCATCCGTTAAGTGAAATCAAATCCGTGTCCATCATCATTGACATGGAAGATTCCGGCGCGGACGAGTGCAAGGAGAAGGCGATTTCCGTCTTCAAGTCGCTCGGCATACGCACAAGCGTGTATTTTTTCGATTTCAGCAAGAAGGACGAGGACGAGAGACAGACTACGAGCCTGAACAACACCATCTTACGCAGCGACCTGAACTGGTGCGGCCGCCCGTCGGCGGAGAAATTGTCAATGCTGGTGCAGGAGGATTCGGACATGCTGCTGTCGCTCGTGGACAATGACGACTTCCCTATCGAATACATGGCAAAGTGCTCTCCTTCAAGGTTCAAGATCGGGCGCTGCCAGCTGCCGGGACGTACTTTCGACCTGGTGATAGAGGATTCCCCGAGCCAGGCTTACACACCTATACAGGCATTTGCTGAAATCACCAGATATCTCGAAACTATAAAGTAGCCCGGAGCAATCATTCCGGAGAATGAATATTTACAAAATGAACGGATTGACAAAAAACATCATTACAGGAGTCAAAGGATTCGGCATGGGCGCCGCGAACGTGATTCCTGGCGTTTCCGGTGGCACGATTGCATTGCTCACCGGCATTTTCACAGAAATCATTGACTCGCTCAATGCGATGATGGACCCATCATCATGGAAACTTCTATTCCAGGGGAAATTCCGCGAGTTCTGGAGATTTATCCACGGAACTTTTCTGGTATCATTGTTCATTGGCGTCCTGATCAGCATCTTCTCATTGGCGAAGCTCATGGTCTACGTCATGAACTGGTATCCGGTGCAGACCTGGGCGTTTTTCTTCGGCCTCATCATCGCCTCATCTGCATATATGATCTATGACATCAAGGGATGGAAGGTCAATGACGTACTTTTCTTCGCAGCAGGCATTGTCCTCGGCGTGGTCATCTGCACATTGTCCCCTACCACAACTCCCGACAGTCTCTGGTTCATTTTCCTCTGCGGCGCCATCGCGGTCTGCACCATGATTCTTCCTGGAATTTCAGGCAGTTTCATTCTGGTAATTCTCGGCAAATACGACTTTATCATGCAGTCTATCAACCAGATGAACATTCCGGTGCTGCTGGTGTTCGGCCTCGGTTGCATCATCGGCATCCTCGGATTCTCCAAGTTCCTGCACTGGTTGCTGAAAAGGTTCGAAAGACCGACAATGCTGGTGCTCGTGGGCTTTGTCCTCGGCGCGCTCGTGAAGGTCTGGCCATGGAATGACATGCACGCCGTAGCTGAAGGTCAATGTCTCCGCAGCGGCATGGCTCCGGATGCGGCTTCGACAGCTGCCGACCTCATCATGAGTTCAGGCAATCCGATGAAAGTTCTGGATCTCCAGATACCGGGAGCGATTATCTGGGCGATTGCAGGTCTGGCTCTGGTGGCGGTCCTTGAATACCTCAGCACATTGCATAAACTAAAAGAGGAAGCTAAGTCCGAATAGACATATCACTTTATAGTTAAAAGGTGATATTCTCCTTACGAAACGTGACATCTTAAACGATTCTTCAGAAAAGTTGATAATTATTTTTCTTCAACGATATGGTTTGGCATGATTATGGCAATAAGACATATCGAAGACATAAAAACATAAGCTAGTTTAATTCATATTGAATAAGTGAAACAGCAGCCAGTCGTGAAGACCAGCTGCTGTTTTTTTATCTTTAATGAACTCTTAATCTTCAGGAGCGAACATAGGGTCCCAGGAAGGAAGGAGGATCGGCTTCTGGTTCAGCATTTCCAGAATGTCGGCAGGGATATACTTCTTCTCCGCCACGACACGGAACATATACTCGGAGAACCACTGGTCAGTCATGATCAGACAACCCTTGTAGCCGCGATCTGCGCCCCAGCTGTTCTCGACCATCCATTTCACAGGCTTGCCGTCCTTGACATCCACGGCGATAAGAGTCATGGCATGGGAAGAACCGCTGGCATGAGTCAGCACGCGCTGCGTCTTGTCCATGGTGAACTTCACTCCGAACAGCGACTCATAATCGAAATTCGCCAGATCGAGTACACCTTTTTTGGAATCGAGGAATTTACCCACATCGCAAGAAAAATACATTGCCGTATTGTCCTTGATGGAAGCCATGGCTATCTCGCTGATGCGCTCGACAGGAAGATTCACGTAAACCCAGTTCTTTCCGTCATAGACATGGCGGTCGTAATCGATTTCATACACCTTTCCGTACTCACGTGAAGGGTCATTCATCAGCATCACGTAATTGCCATCCAGGTCCGCACCTACATACTTGTCATAGAAAGACTTAGGAGTGAATTTACCGCTCTCCACAAATTCATTTTTAGAATTATACATCGTCCACTCGAACTCCGTAGGAGGCACTCCGAGACACAGGGCAAGCACGCGATAGACATCGGAGAGGACTGACTCCTTGACTTTCTGAAGCTCGGCATTGACCTTGGCATCTGCGGCTTCAGCCTTCTTTCCGCTCAAAGAAGCGGCTCCGGAAGCATCATATACGTCACGCAACTTGAGACCACCCTGACGGAGAATGTTCTTCAGCTGCGAAGCCATCTGCGAAGTATTGTTGCTGCTGTAGGTCTCCGGCATGATCTCGGACGGAACGACGCCATACTTCATCGCCAGGTCGGACACGCCCGTAAACTGTCCGCCGTCGCTCAACGGATTCGAGAAAAGCCAATCGACCTGCCTGTCGGCAAAAGGCAGTTTTCTAGTATCAATGACTCCCTGCAGGAAAAGATTGGCCTTCTCCAGCTGGTCATAGAAGAAAAGATAATTCTGTGAGAATGTGAACGCGCCCAGGTCATATTTGTCTATCATCTTGGCTCTCATCACATTAAGTCCAGTGAACAGCCAGCATCTTCCGGATGATTTCTGGTCGGTGATGCCTTTCGTCTTGACGCGGTCGCTGAAATGCGTATCGATCATTGCCGCGTTCTCGGAATTGGCTGCAAGAACATTGACAGCAGTACCTGCAAGAGCATTGCGAAGCGCCTTGTCGGCCGGGCTTCCGGTGTAGCCTTTGCTGATACGGGTGAGGACCTCAGGAGAAATGCCTCCGTCAGAGGCAGTCTGTGCGTGCAGTGAAGCAGGCAGGATTGCCGCAAGGGCGGCCAGAACAAGCAATTTTCTCATAAATATATTAGTTTTTGATCTACTGCATTGAACCGCCCACGATGTCGAGAAGCTCGCTGGTAATCTTCTGCTGACGGTTCTTGTTGTACTCCAGCGTAAGCTCCTGGAGGATTTCGTTGCCGTTGTCCGTAGCTGTCTGCATGGCCACCGTCCTGGCGGCATGTTCGGCGGCATTGGTATCGAGCTGCACCGTGTACATCTTGAGCATCATTACTTTAGGCAGAAGTTCGTCCAGCAATGTATTCACGTCCGGCTCCACGATATAGTCGAAATTCCATCCGCGCACATCAGCCGCAGCGGCTTTTTCACGGGCTTCCTTCATAGGAACTATCTCCAGGGGCAGATATGTATTTCTTACCGAAGGCTGGGACGCCGTGGACTTGAAATGGTTATAAAGCAGTTCCACCTTGTCGAAACGCTCGGTCATGAAGCCATGCACGAGTTCCGCAGCCAGTTGTGAAGCCTCATCGTAAGAAGGCTTGTCTGAAAGATGGGTATAGTCAGCCGGTGAAGCAAAACCTTTCTTGCGCATTGCGTCAGCCATCTTACGTCCTATGGAATAGACAGTTATGTCCTCCCGCCGGACGCCCGCCGCGAGGTATTCGTCAATGACGGTCGTGACATGCTTTATCGCAGTGGAATTGAAACCGCCGCATAGCGAAGAATTGGAAGAATACGCCACGATGGCCACTTTGTGGACCGGACGCTGTGTGCAGAGAAGTTCGAGCTCATCATCGAGATCTACATTGTCCTCAGTTACAGGAATGAACTTGTCATCATCCTCGCGTTTGTTCATATTGCGCTTATAGGCAATCAGATTCGCGAGCATCCTGTGAAGCATATCCTCGTAAGGGAGCATGTTTCCGATAGCGGTCTGAGCCTTGTGCAGCTTCGCCGCCGCCACCATTTTCATGGCGGAAGTGATTTTCAGCGTGCTGTTTACGGAATCAACCCTATTCTTTATTTCTTTCAATGACGGCATGGCGTCTCCCTGATTATTTTACGTCACCGAGACCAAGAGCAACGTCCTCGGCCTCCTGCTCAATGATTTTTTTGATATTGTCATCCAGTTTTCCTTCTGCAAGAGGTGTCAGCACATCGTCCTGATGTGAAGCGCGCATCTTGGCAAGGAATGCCGACTGGAAATCACGTACTTTCTCCAGAGGAATGTCACGGAGCAACGAGTTCGTGCCGCAATACAATATCGCAATCTGCTCTCCCACAGGCATCGGCGAATACTGCGGCTGGATGAGCAGCTGTTTGTTCTTACGTCCGCGGTCCAATGCCAATGCAGTCACCTTGTCCACATCGCTGCTGAACTTGGAGAATGACTCCAGTTCATCGTATTGGGCCTGGTCGATTTTCAATGTTCCTGCGACTTTCTTCATACTCTTGACCTGAGCGCTTCCGCCGACACGGGAAACGGAAATTCCCACATTGATGGCAGGACGGAATCCCTGGTTGAACAGGCTGTTCTCAAGATAAATCTGACCGTCCGTAATTGAAATCACGTTGGTCGGGATATATGCGGAAACGTCGCCTGCCTGTGTCTCGATAATAGGCAGCGCCGTCAACGATCCGCCGGCCTTGACTTTACCTTTCAATGACTCCGGAAGGTCGTTCATCTGCTCGGCAACTTCCTGCTGGCCAATGATTTTCGCCGCACGCTCCAGAAGTCTTGAGTGAAGATAGAACACGTCTCCTGGATAAGCCTCACGACCTGAAGGACGTCTGAGGATCAATGATACTTCACGATATGCGACAGCCTGTTTGGAAAGGTCGTCGTAGATAACCAGGGCGGCACGGCCCGTATCACGGAAATATTCACCGATGGCGGCGCCCGCAAATGCCGCATAATATTGGAGCGCAGCCGGATCGGCAGCCGTGGCAGCTACCACGACGGTATAATCCATGGCACCTTTCGAACGGAGAGTGTTGACAAGGCTCGCTACAGTGGAGCCCTTCTGTCCGATAGCGACATAAATACAGTAAACAGGTTTACCCTTGTCGTATTCGGATTTCTGATTGATGATAGTGTCCAGGGCAATGGCGGTCTTTCCTGTCTGGCGGTCTCCGATGATGAGCTCTCGCTGACCGCGACCGATAGGAATCATGGCATCTATGGCCTTGATACCTGTCTGGAGAGGTTCGTTCACAGGCTGACGGAAGATTACGCCCGGCGCCTTGCGCTCCAGCGGCATCTCTACCTTCTCGCCCCCGATTTCCCCTAGACCGTCAATCGGATTACCCAGCGGGTCAACGACGCGGCCCAGCATTTCTTCGCTTACACCGATGGAAGCGATACGTCCGGTCCTCTTCACCGACATGCCTTCCTTGATTTCGTCAGTCGGTCCGAGAAGCACGGCACCTACATTATCCACCTCAAGGTTCATCACGACACCCATCACACCACACTCGAACTCAAGCAGTTCGCCTGCCTCAGCATTGGTCAGGCCATATATTCTGGCCACACCGTCGCTGACCTGAAGCACGGTACCGACCTCTTCAAGTTTAACGGACAAATCTGCCGATTCGAGCTGTTTGAGCAGCACGTCAGAAATCTCGCTTGGTTTTATATTGTTCTGATTCATAATAAATTACTTTCTCTTCCTAGACGACACGTCCATTCTTTTCGATGAATTCCCGTCTGAGTTCTTCCAGCTGTCTGGAGATGCTTGCATCAATCCGCTTGTCCGCGACCTCGAAAATGAATCCGCCGATAATGGACGGGTCCACGGAAGTCTTCAATTCCAATTTGCGGCCTGTAAAATCATTGAAAATGCCTTTGATGCGTTCTTCCAGTCCGGGTGACGGCGTACTGACCACGAGCTTGGCAGGGCTGACACCTATGGATTCGTACCAACGCATTCTGAAATAATGGAGGATATAGCTCAGATACGGAATCCTGTCCTGCCTTATCACGAGCAGCAGGAATTTTTCCAGCGATGCCGTCATTTTCTCTTCACCCAACGCCTTCTGCAGCAGCGCGACCTTGGCCGTGGCTTGCAGCAGCGCCGGACTTTCCAGAAATCTGACCAGCTCCGGACTTGTACGCAATGCTTCTTCGAGAATTTCCGTCTGGCGACAGACGACTTCGCCCTCGCCGGTCTCCTTCACGTATTTCAGCAATGCATCCGCATATCTTGACGCTATGATTCCAGTATTCATCGCATTAATTCTTCATAAAAGAGTCCTTCTGTCCGGCAAGTTCCTGCATGACCTTGTCCACATACTGTTTACGGACTTCTTCAGAACCGAATTCGGTCCTGAGGACTTTCTCTGTAATATTCATTGAGAGCAGAGCCACTTCCTTGCGGATGTCCCTCAATGCGCTCTCTTTTTCCGCAGCTATTTCCGTTCTGGCTTGTGCCAATACCTTCTCGGCCTCTTGCTGAGCCTGCACCTTCGCCAGCTCGATGATGGAAGTCTTCACTTTGGCAGCATCTTCGAGGATACGCGCCTGCTCTTTCTTGGCCTGCAACAACAGTTCCGACTGTTCCTTGTTCAGCTCGGCAAGTTCAGCCCTCGCCTCGTCAGCCAATTTAAGGGACTGGCTGATGGACTCGGTTCTCTTTCTCACCATGTCGGTGATAACAGGAAAACCGAACTTGGCGAGGATGAAGAACACCACGCCGAAGATGATGACCATCCAGAACAGAAGGCCTGAATCCGGAGTAACAAGTGACATACGCTAACTAGCTGAAGAGTGCCAAAAGGCAAACGATAATTGCAAACAGTGCTGCGCCCTCAATCATCGCAGCGACAATAATCATTGAAGAACGGATGCTTCCGCCGGCTTCCGGCTGACGCGCGATGGACTCTGTAGCTGCAGAACCGATTTTTCCGATTCCGTAACCTGCTGCCAATGCTGCAACAGCGGCTGCAAGAGCGATACCTGCCTTTCCAAGAACGTCAGCAGCAACTGCTTGTAAAAGAATTGTAAGTAACATAACTATAAAATTTTAATTGATATTATCAAGCTTCTTCCTGTCTTGCCATGCCGATGAACACGGCTGACAGTATCGTAAATACATATGCCTGAAGGAATGCCACGAGCACTTCGAGCAAATCCATGAACACTCCGAAGAGCAGCGAGACCACCGTCATGCTTCCGAAAAGGACAGCATTGTACTTGGCGAACACGAAGATTATGCAGACCAGGCTGATGGCGATGATGTGTCCCGCAAGCATGTTGGCGAAAAGCCTTATCATCAGTGTCAATGGTTTCATGAACGCGCTGAACACCTCGATGATGGGCAATATCGGGAACGGGAATTTCAGCATCAGCGGCACATCCGGCCAGAAAATGTCCTTGAAATAGTGCTTCGTTCCGAAGAGATTGATCATCAGAAATGTAGCGATACCCAGCACGCATGTCACCGCAATGTTTCCGGTCACATTGGCGCCTCCCGGGAAGAACGGTACGATTCCCAGAATGTTGTTCAGCAATATCCAGAGGAATACGGTGCACAGATATGGTGAGAATTTTTCATATCCTTCACCGATGTTGTCTTTCGCCACGCCTTCGTCTACCATCTGGATGACAGGTTCCATGAATGCGGCCAAACCCCCCGGGGCTTCTTTCAGCGCATCGTGCTTCTTGTACCATCTGGCAGTGCCCAGAATCAGGAACACCAGCAGCGCACTGCTTATCATTATCGCCAGGACATTCTTGGTAATGGAAATGTCAAACGGCCTTATTTCTTCGCCGGCATCATTCTTTTCCACTATCTTCCCCGTCTCTTCCGAAATATACAGTCCTTCGTATTCCTCCCCGTGCTCTATCCGCTTGGAAGAGAACACATGCCATCCGGTACTGCTTTTCACGATTACAGGCAGCGGAATGGCAACCGACTTGTCGCCGATGTCAGTTATATGCCATTCGTACGCGTCGCTCATGTGTCCGAAGATTACCTCCTGGACATTGAACCCCGGTCCTCCGGCAGTGCTGTCCGCAGCAGCCTCTTCCGCCCTCAGCGGCATCCAGACTGTCACGGCCAAGACCACGGCAACTATGTATCTGAACAATTTCATAATTCTACGCACACGGACACCTTGTTGTCCTTTACTTCCACGAATCCGGACTTTACCTGAAGTTTCCTTGTCTGCCCGTCAGCGGTCACATATTCTATTGTCCCCGGGTTCAATGCCGAAATCAGGGATGCGTGATTCTTCAGAACCACGAACGGATCCTTCTTTCCGGGCAATTTCACCTTCGAGACCTGGCATTCTTCCAACACCTGTTCCGGTGACATGATTTTCAATGAAATTCCAGCTTCCATATCCACGAAAACTACTTGTTGTCTGCTCTTGCGAGAATCTCCTCGCCTTTCTTTATGGCATCTTCGATGGTACCGACATTGAGGAACGCCTGCTCCGGCAGGTAATCCACCTTGCCGTCAAGAATCATATTGAAGCCCTTGATGGTGTCTTCGATGTCGACCATGACTCCCGGAACTCCGGTAAACTGCTCTGCCACAGAGAATGGCTGTGAAAGGAAACGCTGCACTCTACGCGCTCTGTTCACGGTCTGCTTGTCCTCGTCAGACAACTCGTCCATACCGAGAATCGCAATGATATCCTGAAGTTCCTTGTTTCTCTGGAGAATCTGTTTCACGCGCTGAGCGGTATTGTAATGCGCCTCGCCCACGATATTCGGGTCCAGGATTCTGGATGTGGATTCCAGCTGGTCTACTGCCGGATAGATACCGAGCTCGGTAATCTTTCGGCTCAGCACCGTGGTAGCGTCCAAGTGGGTAAATGTCGTGGCAGGTGCCGGGTCCGTCAAGTCGTCGGCTGGCACGTAAACCGCTTGTACAGAAGTAATTGAACCATCTTTTGTAGATGTGATTCGTTCCTGCATCTGTCCCATCTCCGTCGCAAGGGTAGGCTGATATCCCACTGCCGACGGCATTCGTCCGAGCAGCGCTGACACCTCCGAACCGGCCTGCGTGAATCGGAAGATATTGTCAATGAAGAACAATATGTCTTTCGGTCCGTTCAGGTCCTTGTTGTCCCTGAATGATTCCGCCAGCGTCAGTCCTGACAATGCGACCGAGGCCCTCGCTCCAGGCGGCTCGTTCATCTGTCCGAACACCAGAGCTACCTGAGATTCAGCGAGTTTCGTCTTGTCCACCAATGAGAGGTCCCAATGTCCTTCCTCCATGCTTTTCTCGAAGTCCTCGCCGTATTTGATAACGCCGGATTCTATCATTTCCCTCAGCAAATCATTGCCCTCGCGGGTACGCTCGCCGACACCGGCAAAAATCGAGAATCCGTTATGTTTCTTCGCAATGTTGTTGATAAGTTCCTTGATAAGCACTGTCTTGCCGACTCCCGCGCCACCGAAAAGACCGATCTTACCGCCTTTCAGATAAGGTTCGAGAAGGTCAATGACTTTGATTCCGGTGTAGAGGACTTCCTGTGATGTGGTGAGGTCCTCGAATTTAGGGGGTTCCCTGTGGATAGGCAGTTCATGAGCCCTGTCGAGTTCTCCAAGTCCGTCGATGGATTCTCCCACGACATTGAGCACTCTGCCTCGTATCTGAGGTCCGACAGGCATCTCGATAGGGCGTGCTGTGCTGACTGCTTCCATACCACGCTGAAGGCCATCAGTAGAGTCCATAGCGACCGCTCTGACAGTGTCTTCTCCGATATGCTGCTGAACTTCCACAATCAGCTTCTTTCCATCAGTTCTGGTGATGGTCAATGCGTCATGGATATTAGGAAGTTCATTCTTTTCTTCTGCCTGGGTCAGGTCGAAATGCACATCTACGACCGGCCCGATAATCTGAGATATATGTCCTACAACGTTTGGCATATCTAATTCCTTATTAATTTCTCTTCACTAATGCCGTCCCCGGCATGTAACAAAAATCGCCAATTAGCCAACAAAACTGACCTCTCGGAAATATTTCCCAAAAATACTGAAAATTTTATACCAAGCCAGCGTTTTTATGACCAAAAATACCAATCTTAGGTAAAAAAAGACAATGCTTCATTACCGCCTCATCACAGCCTCCCCAGACTGGTCGACTCCGCCGTGCGTAAAACTGGCCTTTTCACGCACGTCAGGGCCAATTTACGTGGTGACGTGAGTGGAAAACGTTTTAGCACGCACGTCGTGGATGAAATCGTGGCTAGAATTGGAGATTGCGGGTGTGGAAACGACAAAGGGATGGAAAGTGCAGAGGGAGAGTGAAGGAATGTGCGTCAGGGAAGGAACGTGGCTGACGTAGCGCAAGAGCGGTTGAGCGATGGAGCACGGGGTACCGACATGGGCTCTGCCACGGATAAGTGCCGCGGCTCAACATCACAGCGGCATATAAACAAAGACACCCCGGATGATTTCTCATCCGGGGTGTCCGAAGAACGGCAGCTGCCTACTCTCCCGCCTGGTCTGGCAGTACCATCGGCGATGACGGGCTTAGCTTCTCTGTTCGGAATGGGAAGAGGCGGTTCCCCGTCGCTATAGCCACCGCAATATATAACCTGAGAGAGTACAAGAAGAAGACCGACTTCTCTTCATCATACGCTAGCTTTCTCTGAAAGAAAGATTTCGGGCCATTAGTACAGGTCCGCTCAAACCATTGCTGGCCTTGCACGTCCTGCCTATCAACGTGGTAGTCTCCCACGACCCTATTTGGAAGTCTCATCTTGAAGACGGCTTCGCGCTTAGATGCTTTCAGCGCTTATCCTGACCCAGCGTGGATACCCGGCGGTGCAGCTGGCGCTACAACCGGTAAACCAGAGGCTGGTCCGTCCCGGTCCTCTCGTACTAAGGACAGACCTTCGCAAACTTCCCGCGCCCACAACAGATAGAGACCGAACTGTCTCACGACGTTCTGAACCCAGCTCGCGTGCCACTTTA
>OHKV01000080.1_pt1 | contig 97857 bp, 88 predicted proteins | sample 1568951 | NCBI WGS metagenome assembly OHKV01 (sample SAMEA3879528, study PRJEB24766) | human gut metagenome | biome: human-associated habitat; feature: feces | place: USA | collected 1985/1987
TATGGCTGGACCTTGTACCATATGGTTCTACCGAGCTCAGACTTACGGTCTTCCCTAGAACCGTTAACCATATTGAAAAATCATCATCCGAACGCATAAAGACTCTTGACCCGCTGGTCAATCCTATCAAAGGTATTTCTCCTGACGGTCAATCATCAGATACAGTCTGTGTTGCCAGAGGTGAACATGCCGTATTCCAATTTATGATTGATTCACTACAGGACGGATCGACCATAGAAGCTAGTAGTGGAAAATTCAAATCCCCATCTGGATCGGTATTGAAAGCCAAGCCTGAAATCGGATGGGTAAAATATGTGTGCTCACGACATAACTATACACCATCAGCACCTGACGCACTTTTACCATCAGATGCCATGTATCCTGACCCGATTGTAATAAGTAACAGAACTGAAGTGGATTCATCTACACCGACAGTGATGTATCTTGACATTTCAATACCAGAGGATACAGAACCCGGATTATATAACGGGCGAATAAATTTGAATATACACAACGGGGCATCATTGACAAAAGAAGTTTACATTGAAGTCTTCCCCGTTCAGCTTGAAGAACAATCACTACTTATCAGCAATTGGTATTTCCCGGAAGAATTCAAACATATGAACAATGGTAAAGAAATGATTGAAGGTTCAAGAAAATATAAAAAATGCAAAAAAGAAGTCTTGACAACTGCGGCTGCATACGGGCAGAATGTATGGTTGCTATATGAAAAAGGGGAACCATATATTGATGCGGATGGAAATATTGCCTTTAATTTCCAGAAGATGGACAAGAGCATTGAAGAAATGCTGTCATGCTTACCGGTAAAGTTTATTGAAGGGAATCATATTGCGAAGAGGTCTACCAATCGGTGGACTGATCCATTTTGGGTATTGACCCCGATACAAGACAAAGACGGAAAATTCAATTATGTCAAATTATCCTTGGATGATCAACGTGCAGTAAACTATGTAAAGGACTATTTCCGCTGCCTGTCATCGCATCTCAAATCACAGGAACTTGGAGATGGAAGAAGCTGGCTTGACATATATGTTCAACATGTGGGCGACGAGCCAATCAAAGAAAACATTGATTCGTGGGAAGCTATTGCTAGAATCATCAAGGAATCTGCTCCGGACTTGAAAATAATTGAGGCGTATCGCACTCCTTATTTTAATCAAGAACTTATTGACATTGTTATTCCACAACTGGATGAATTGGAGTGGCCTGTATATCGGGATATACCGGATCAACACCAATGTTGGTTTTACACATGCATGTATCCCAGAAGCAATTATGCGAATAGATACGTGACTCTTCCTCTTATAAAAACAAGAATCCTGCATTGGATAAATTTCAAATACGAAACAGACGGATATCTCCATTGGGGGTTGAATTCATGGAGTGCGGATGGAGACCCTTGGAAAGATGTATCTGCCCCGGCGAATGATTGGCCAGGAGGCGATTCTCATATAATCTATCCAGCGTATATGAAGGTTTATCCGTCAATCAGATTCAAAGCAATGAGAGATGGGATAAATGATTATACCCTATTGCAGATGGTTGCCAAACGGTCTCCAATTACGGCACAAAACTTTGTCAATAAAATAATATGGGATTATTCAAGCTATGATACTTCAGTTGTGAATTTCCGTTCTATCAGACGTGAAATATTAGAATATCTGTCACTTTATTGATACAATAGGAATTGTCGTCTATATATCTATATCTGATTCCGGTCGTTTCGGCCGGATTTTTTGTCTGTTTTTCATGGCGAGGATACAGTTCCCCCACAAGAGCACCGCATTGACCGCAAGTTTCAGTGTCAGGCGGCCGCGAAGTCGGAACATTCACAGTATCCGACGCCGACCCGATGGAAGTGGCATTCTGACAGATTGATATAAATATATTCCCGCAAAGGCCACAGAGATTCTTGTAGAACGATGCGGGTATCAGGTTTGCCTGGCGGTCGGCCCACAAGCTGAGCCGCCAGGTTTTCATTTGCGGATTCCATCCAGAAAACGTAGTGGGTCAGGCCAATATAAAAATATCCAATCGGTAGTACATCGGACAACTGTCGAGTCCATATAATTCACTACCTTTGTATTGAGGCCATACGTGTGGTTTCAGGCAGAAATCTGCACCGAAGCATTGAAACTGATGATCGACTGCTGAACCGATGCCCACGGTTTGCCATACAATATTGGAAACGAGCCTCAAAAACCATTTTAACTAATATTTCAATTTTGAACTTTTATTATTATATTTACCGCATAAAGTATCAGATTTAATATGTTAGACAATATCTACATGCTTACAGACATCGAGATTTGCGACAGGATCGGCGTCAAAATAAAAACGGTACGCCTGAAGCAGAACATGTCACAGGAGGAACTGGCAGACAAGAGCGGTGTTTCCATCTCCACCATAAAGCGTATGGAAGAAGGAGAGGTGAAAACATTAGAGTCATTGATTCGCATCCTGCGCACATTGAGCAAGCTCGACATCTTCATTCCCCTCGTTAATGAAGAGCAGTTGAGTCCGAATGAATACTACGAGTTGGCCAGCAAAGCAAACAAGCTTGTGCGTAAACGGGCATCCAAAGGATACAAAATAGAGAACAAGGAGGAAACAGAATGGTAGACGTAGCTCGTGTCAATTTATATGGCCATCCCATTGGCTCCGTACGTTGGGATCCGAGATATGAAATCGCACAGTTCGAGTATGATCCGGGCTTTGTGCAACTGGGCATTGAGCCTTCACCGCTGATGATGCCCGTAAGGGAAGGACGTGTATATAGTTTTGGAGAGCTCAACAAAACCACCTTCAAAGGCCTGCCTGGGATGTTGGCGGACTCCCTACCGGACACATACGGCCGCGCCCTTTTCGAGAAATGGCTGGCCCTGACAGGCCGGACCAGCGGCAATGCGATTGAGGCGCTTTGCTTTCTTGGCAAGCGCTGTATGGGAGCCCTTGAGTTCGAACCGGCCATCGAAGCCATTGATACGGATATCAGGATAGAGGTTGATTCTTTGGTGGATGTAGCCAGAGAAGCCCTTGCCGACAAATCAAGCTTTAACGTAAACATCAGCTCCGACAAAAAGGCCGCCATCGCAGAGATTCTGCGCCTCGGCACCTCAGCTGGAGGGCAACGGGCCAAGGCAATCATTGCTTTCAACAAAGAGACTGGGGAAATCCGTTCTGGACAGGCCGAGGCACCAGACGGGTTCGACTACTATATCATCAAACTGGACGGCGTATCAGCCACTGCCGGGTTTAAGGAGACTGAAAACTTCGGTCGACTGGAGTACTCTTTCTCACGACTTGTGAAGAAATGCGGCATTGAAATGGCAGAATGCTCGTTGATTGAAGAGAATGGTAGAGCGCATTTCCTGACAAAGAGGTTCGACCGGATTAATGGACAAAAAGTGCACATGCAAACGCTCTGCGCAATTGCACACTTCGACTATAGGCTGCTCAGGGCATATTCTTATGAACAGGCGTTCACTGTGATGCGCGGACTGCGGCTTTCCTACAAGGAAGCGCAGGAGATGTTCCGCAGAATGGTGTTCAATGTTGTGGTGCGAAACCAGGACGATCACACGAAGAACATTTCTTTTCTGATGGACAAAGACGGAAAATGGCGGCTTTCTCCTGCCTACGATATGGGATATGCATACAATCCAGACGGACAGTGGACCTCAGCTCACCAGATGTCGATAAACGGCAAATTCAGCAGCATCACCAAAGAAGACCTACTCGAATGCGGCGTCAAGAATAACATCAAAAATGCAGCACAAATTATCGCCGAAGTCTGCCAGGCGGCATCAATGTGGCCAGAAATTGCGCGTGAGAATGAAGTACCACAAAAGATGATTGAAGAAATTAAGTCAAATATGGTTTTCTTCTAATCGGCACAAGAAAAACAACAATACACCATACAGAATATGAAACAATAATCTTATGCGAATTATAGGAAACTTACTTTGGTGGCTTTTCGGAGGTCTCGAAGCAGCCATCGGTTATCTTACTGGCAGTCTGGCCCTTGCATGTACCATCATCGGCATTCCCTTTGCGTTGCAGACTTTCAAGATAGGCCTGCTCTGCCTATGGCCTTTTGGTTCCAAATTGAGAGACACGGATTGCCCGACAGGTTGCATTCGCATCCCGTTGAATTTACTCTGGCTGATTTTCGGCGGATTGTGGGCCTGCCTCATGCATTTGTTCTTCGGTTTGCTCCTATGCATCACGCTCATCGGCATTCCTTGGGGAAAACAGCATTTCAAGATGGCTGGGCTTTCGCTTGCACCGTTCGGCAAGGATGTGAAGTTAGGATTTTAGTGGATAAAGATTAAAATTTGATGGAGACCACACCACTACAAGAAAGGCTGTTCGCAATGCAGGACAAGCAATATGCTGCTTTCCAAGCCAAACTGACGCCTGACGTACCGCCGGAAGACATCATCGGAGTCCGCGTACCTGTGCTGCGCAAGTTCGCAAAGGAGTTCGCGAAAGAGGTTGAGGTCAATGATTTTGTGCATCAGTTGCCCCACAGGTACTATGACGAGAACATGCTGCACAGCTTGATTATCTCACAGGTCAAGGACTATGAAGAATGCATCAGTTTGACAGATGCGTTTCTTCCTTATGTGGACAACTGGGCGGTCTGCGACATCATGTCTCCGAAAGTCTTCGCGAAACATAAGGCAGCATTGACAGAAAAGATAAACAATTGGTGCAACTCGCGACACACTTTCACTTGCAGGTTTGGTATAGAGACACTTATGTCGCATTACATGGATAAAGACTTCAAGGCAGAATATCTTGAAATTCCTGCGGCAGTGAGGAGCGAGGAGTATTACGTAAAGATGATGGTAGCTTGGTTCTTCGCCACAGCTCTTGCCAAGCAATGGAACGCAACGATTCCCTACATCGAGCAGAAGCGGCTTGCCCCATGGACTCACAACAAGACCATCCAGAAAGCCATCGAGAGCTACAGGATCACGCCTGGGCAGAAAGAATATCTGCGGACATTGAAGATAAAATAGAAGCGACCTTTGCAGCACTTTCTGAAGACCTTGTGTTTTATGTCAAGACAATAGACAATGAATATCAATCTAAAAAGCAGGCAAGCCGAAAATATTTCCAATGACGGCACAGCTTATTCAATACTGATTACTTGTGGCATCGGTCATTTTCTGAATGATTTGATTCAGTCAGTGATTCCGTCCATTTATCCGCTAATAAAGGACACCTATGGATTCTCGTTTGCACAAATAGGCATTATAACGCTGGTCTTCCAGATGACATCATCCATTCTTCAGCCATTCACAGGCTATTATGCCGACAGGAGACCTGCACCTTACGCCCTCTCCATCGGTATGTGCTTCACATTGGCAGGACTGCTCATGCTCTCCGGCGCCAGCACATTCTTGACAATTCTGATTGCAGTGGGAATAATCGGAATGGGGTCGTCAATATTTCATCCGGAGGCTTCCAGAGTGGCCCAGATGGCATCTGGAGGAAAGAAAAGCCTGGCGCAGTCGATATTCCAAGTAGGAGGCAACGGCGGAAATGCACTCGGGCCGCTTCTGGCAGCGCTCATAGTCCTGCCCTTCGGACAGAGCTCCATCCGGTGGTTCGCATTGATAGCAATCCTGGCTGCAGTAATTCTGCTGTACGTTGCATCGTGGTACAAGGAAAGGATTGCCACCCATACCGACCATCCTGAGATCAATGCAGATATACGTAATGATATCCCACGCCGTCAGGTTCATACGGCAATGCTCATTCTGGTGGCATTGATCTTTTCCAAATACTTTTACCTCTCCTGCATGACAAGCTACTTCACATTCTTCCTGATGGACAAGTTTTCGATGACAGTACAGAATTCCCAGCTATGCCTTTTCGCGTTCCTCGCGGCATCGGCGCTCGGCACCGTAGGCGGAGGACTTTTAGGTGACAAGTACGGGAGGAAATACATAATATGGGGTTCCATCTTGGGAGCAGCGCCTTTTGCCCTGCTGCTGCCACATGTAAACTGTTTCTGGACCATAGTCCTGTCAGTCATCATAGGTCTGATAATTTCGTCTGCCTTCTCATCGATTGTCGTATATGCAACAGACCTGATGCCAGACAGGATCGGAATGATTTCCGGCGTTTTCTTCGGTCTCATGTTCGGTCTGGGCGGCATCGGTTCGGCATTCTTCGGATGGCTCGCGGACAAAACAAGCATCTGGTTCATTTTCAATGCCAGCGCCTATCTGCCACTTCTCGGCGTCGTGGCCGGATTTCTGCCCGACACGAAGAAAAAGCAATAAAATACAAAAGACGAAGACCTACCTGATGATTCTGCGCTTAAAAAAGTCTTTGAGACTGAAGCCGAATTAAAGTGTCAGAAGTTCAGCATCTTGCACCTATAGGTGTATGCTGTGATGTACTGTTTTTTTAGTTCTTCAGACAAGAAAGACTTTTTGACAAGTTCGACTGCCATGGGATTCACCTTCTGAAACATCATAATTTCCTGATGAACAACTTTTTCCGGAAGTCCGATCCTCCTTCCAAATTCCACGAAATCATCATGACCGATATTATGAGTATCGGCCTTGTTCATCCCTTCTTTGAACAAACCTTTATCAAGGGCAAATATCCGAGGTTCATAAAGTTGAAGAGAGGTATTTACAAGATCATAAGCTGGTGAAAGATGGTACTCGCCATTTCTCTCTATGAGCGAAAAGTTCTTCAAGTGCGCATCATCATTGAGAGACACGAAGTTGAACAATATAATTCTATAAAATCGCCTGATGTCAATCAAAGCAGCCTTCACATACCTGTGAATAACCTCAGCACATTCTTCGTAACTTACTTTGTCATATTTATAGTTAGCGCCACCATTGTCTTTACTCCAGCCGAGCAATGCTGCAAAATCTTCCTGCTTGTATTTACCTCCAGGATAAACATCAAAACGTCTTGTAATATATGCCGGCTTATCATCCTCAAAGAAGCAAAGTGCATTACCTGCTGTCTCAATTCCATAAACCTGTGATGCTATCTGCATTGTAACATGCTCATTAGCTGCACAGTAATCCTTATTGGCAATCTGATAACCAGTTGGACGTGGTTTGAGTATATATGTCCCTTGCTCGCCTTCTCGTGTATATCTCAGTTGTTTGTTCTCGCCTATTATGACCGAAAACTTTGGCTGGGCGCCTGAAAGCGATATTCTACCGATATTTCTTATCGAATCCGCAGAGCCTCCATCTTCAGGGCTTGCGCCCGGAAAAATGTGAGAGACTTTGTTTCCGTCAAAAAGCGATTTGACTGCGGCCGGACAATAAGTACTGAAACCATCCTTCAATGTGGACGGACATATATTCAAATTAATCATAGTTGAATCGGCTTGACTGTTATAGCTCCTATAGTATCCACCTGACAAGTTGCCAGAAGAATTCCAAAATCGTCTTCCGGGTCAATCCGCAACAACACGGACTGAACCTGACGGTTCTCTCCTTCAGAAAGCATATTGGCAAAAACCGAAAAAAGATAGGGTGATTTATGCGGTTCCCTCTGAAGAGGAAGAGTAAGACTGACCGGATCCGCATCAGCTCTTTGCAGATATACACTATCATAAGAAAATGTGAAGGACTTGTCATCCTCTTCAGTAAGCAAGCCGCACTTTATTCCGTGCAAATAGATTTCACACTGTCTCATAACTGTACAATCAATTTAAGTCCTAGAACATTGCAAATAGCAAGATATGTAGAAATCTTAGGATCCCCCTGTCCACGCTCTGCAGCAACCACAGTATTGATACTGATTCCTGCTAAATCGGCGAGTTCCTTTTGAGTAATCTTAAGGGCCTTCCTGCGTTCTTTAATCTGCATTCCTAAAGTCTTCATATTCACAGCGGATTGGTAATTTCGAACAAAAGTAAAATTTTTATCTGAAAAATTCAAGAAATTCACAATGCACTGTGAAATATATCTACAAGTTCCAAATACTTTTGATTAAAGCAGCCCTTTTCAATATGTCAATCAAGTGCAACAAGTTTCCAATCATCTACAGTTGGAAATTTCTTATCCGTCACCTCTGACCTGTTATTCACCTGAATATCTATAGTCTTTCCGTCCGGATTTTCTATTGTAAAATCGTGGCTTATGAGTCCAGTACTGGAAGATGACGCAAGTTCTGTCCATGACGAGGCACCAGAGAATCTGTAATAAAGAGCCGTCTTGCATTCATGAAAAGAAGCATAGTCAATCATACCCGCAGGAAACAATTATCTATCCCATGCGTCGTCTTAACCAGTTACGCACTGGAATGTCGTATAATCTCAAGCAGATAAACGCCACTAAAACACAACTCGCATAGAGAACGAGAACAACTGACCAAGTCTCCATCAATGTGTACTGTTCCGTTTTTATAAGCCAAGAATAGAAAAGATACATAAAAGGATAATGGATGAGATACAGAGGATATGATATGTCACCGAGAAAACCGCAAACCTTGTCAGACACTCCATCAGATGCACGTCCTGATGCGCCGAGCCATACAAGAATCGGAAAGACAATGACGATGCAGAATGACTCGAAAGCCCCGTTTAAGGTCAATGCCAAAGTATCATTGACCTTAAAAGTTTGGGGCAGGTACGGAACGCAGAACAGGGCAAAAAGAACGGCTGAGCATAGCCAGAACGCGCCCCGGACGTTTATCGCACGGAAATTTCTTGCGACAAGCATACCGGCAGTGAACGGAAACAGCATCCGCAGCAGTCCTGGAGTGGCCGGAATCATGAACATGGCACACAGCATGGCCAACATTACAGCTGAAGTCGCAATATGAGTTCCATCCCATTGAACAGAGCCTTGGAGCATAAATGTAATGGCGCCGATGATGGCACCAATTATGACCATTGGGTGAAGCCTGATGATTCTGCGCTTAAAAAAGTCTTTGAGACTGAAGCCTTTAGTCCATCTGTCATCATATGCATACGAGATGACGAATCCCGATAGGATGAAGAAGAAATCCACTGCAAGATAGCCATGATTGATGCCTGTAATCAGGTTTGGTGTCCGCGACTACCATCTGGCCCGCAAATTCTGCTTTCATGATATTAGTAATAGTTCTCTCCGCAAATACACTATCCCCTTTGGCTTTCTTTGCCATACAACATTGACACTATCTGCTCAAGATAATCTCTGTCAATTTCATCGAATGTGGCAAGCTGCTTACTGTCAATGTCAAACACCGCGACAATCTGGCCGTATTTACGGCATGGAACGACTATCTCGCTCCGGCTTTCGCTTGAACACGCGATGTGTCCGGGAAATTGCTCAACATCAGGGACGACAAGTGTGCGGTCCTCTCTCCATGAAGTGCCGCAGACTCCCCTGCCTTTCTTAATTCTGGTGCAGGCTACAGGCCCCTGAAATGGCCCGAGCACCAATTCATCTGCCGAAACGACGCGATAAAACCCTGTCCACCAGAAGCCGAATTCAAAGTGAAGCAACGCCGCCATATTTGACATCCTTGCAATTTCATCAGTCTCACCCGAAAGGACTGACTGGATCCGCGGAATCAGCGCCACATATTTATCAACCTTCGACATAATCATTTCATTTTGAACAAAGGTAATGCATTTGCCCTAATCCGCCTGCAGATTATTGAAGGAAATGATGTAATACATTCCTGATTTAAGGGCATTTGCGGCGGGACGCGGCCACGCTCTATTTTCAGAAACGTTGATTGTCAATCAGTTACAAAATACAGCGTGGAAACGCAGCCAAAAAATGCCATCGTTTCCACGTTATCACCAAAAAGATATCTGATTATCAACGAATTACAAATTGGCCCATGGCTGCGTCCCGACAACACCAACACCTATAACCCCGCCAACACCCATAACACATCATTTCATTTCCCGGAATGCGGACCACACTATAGGAATGGTCACCACGAAAGAAATGAGGTCGCTCACTGCCTGGCAGATTTCCACGCCAAAAAGTCCGAAACAGTGAGGCAGGATGATGATCAGAGGGATGAAAAACAGACCCTGCCTCGAAGCGGCAAGTATGTTGGCACGTATGGTCTTCCGGCAGGTCTGCATCATCATGTTGGACATCATCATAAAGCTGCATGCAGGAAACATGATCATCTGGTAACGCAATGCGGGGATACCGATGGCAATCACTTCAGGATCATTGCGGAACAACGCGACAGCATCCTTGCTGAAGATGATAAGGACCACAGCCCAGAACAAAAGGAACACCATGCCGATCTTCGTGCTGAACCAGAAGCCTTTCTTTACCCTATCGTAAAGTTTTGCACCATAACAGAAGCCGCACATCGGTTGATATCCTTGTCCGAGGCCAATGATCACGCTGAATATGAACATAGTGATGCGGTTTACGACACTCATGGCGGCAATGGCCGCATCGCCATAATTGCCGGCAACGCTGTTGAGGGCAATGGTGCTGATACTTGCAAGTCCCTGCCGGGAAAGGGATGGTGTGCCTCCGGCAATGATTTCCTTCACAAATCTGCTCTCAAAGGAGATTTTGCGGGGACTGTAACGAATCACACCTTCCTTTCTACTCATCACGAGCAGGATCATGAATCCGCAAAACTGCCCTATGACTGAGGCCAATGCTGCTCCGCGAACGCCCATGGAGAAGCCGAAGATGAAGAGAGGGTCAAGCAGACAATTGATGATGGAACCGATGACTACTCCATATACGGAATACTTGGCGAACCCCTGGAATCGCATCTGGTTGTTTATACAGAAGGTTCCCATAATAAACGGCGTGCCCAGAAGACTGATGCCAAGATACTGACATGTATATGGAAGAATGGTGGGTGTACTGCCAAGTAGGATACTGACAGGTTCAAGGAAAAGCAAGCCTGTCAGCATGATCAGGATTGAGAATGCCAATGTGTAAAAGAGACCCGTACTTGCCATCGTCTCTGCATCCTCTACCTTCTGGGCACCAAGCTGTCTGGAGATGTAGTTTCCGGAGCCGTTGCCGAAGAAGAAAGAAAAAGCCTGAATGAAGAACATCACGCTGAACACGATGCCTACTGCCGCTGTTGACTGCGTGTCAATCTGTCCCACGAAAAAAGTGTCGACCAGGTTATATACGCTGGTCAACAACATTGATATGATAGTCGGTATCGCCATTTCGCCTATCACCCGATGAACAGGCGCATGGGTAAGAAACTGATAATTGTCGCTCATATTGGAATGAAGTCAATTCGACCACAAAATGAGTCATGGTTCCTAACGGAACGACGGGCCCTACACCATCTTTACGGCATTGATGTTCCTGCCGGTTTGAGTCCCCTCACGCCTTGCGGAATAAAACCTGTCATCAATATAGGTGTCGATATCCGAGACCTGGATATTATCCGCCGGAACACCGCAGTCAACAAGCGAAATCCTCACACATTCCTTCGGGTCAATGTGATGTCCTCCCTCCATTGAGTTCTCTGCCCTTGCTCCCCTGAAGGCCCAGATACGGTCAACCGGGAATCCGGACTCCTTGAAGACAAGGGCCACCTCCTCCCCTACCTGGAAACTGTCGAACCCGATTCCCGGGCCGATCACCGCACGAATATCCGACGGAGAACACCCGAACAGACGTACCATCTCTACTACCGTCTTCTTTGCAATCATGTTCACCGTGCCCCTCCATCCGCTATGAGCAGCTCCGATGGCCCCTCTGACAGGATCATACAGCAGGACGGGGATGCAGTCAGCGGTCCTGACTCCGATGGCGACTCCACGCAGGTTGGTAACCAATGCATCCACACCTTCCAGCTGTTCTCTGGCAATTCCAGGATCATCAATGCAGGCCACTTTGACAGAATGTGTCTGGTGCGGCTGAATGACATGACAGGGAAGAACAGCGTCACGGCCAGCAGTAAAGGCCTGTGCACCGTCCACAATATTATATATCAAAAGGTTGTTCTCCATATAGGGCAATTATGCTGCAAAGATAATATAGAAGGACCACAACAACCACAAAAAGCAGGAATAAATTATCGCAGGAAAACGCCGATTATTGTATAACTTTGCAAAGAAGAACAAGTTATACATAAAGGAACAATGATTACACATTATATCGGCCGACCGGACAGCGACGAGGGACGGAGCGAGGTGGAAACAAGGACTTATGATTTTCTGGATTCGATCGGCATCCAATACGAGACGGTTTGTCATGAGGCTGCGTACACCATGGAACAATGCCAGGAAATCGAGAAGACGCTCGGAGTGCCGATCTGCAAGAACCTGTTTCTCTGCAATCGCCAACAGACCCAGTTTTATCTCCTGATGCTTCCGGGCGACAAGCATTTCAAGACCAAATTCCTGTCGTCGGAACTCGGCTGCGCCAGGCTGTCATTCGCGGACGAAAGCAAAATGACCGAACTGCTGGGAATCCACCCCGGATCGGTTTCCGTAATGGGCCTTATCAATGACAATGAACATAAAGTCATGCTGGTCATTGACAATGACCTGATGAAATCCGACTATCTGGGATGTCACCCATGCATCAATACAGCAACATTGAAAATCAAGATGACGGACCTCCTGGAGAAGATTGTCCCGGCAACCGGTCATCCTTATAAAATCGTAACGCTCAAGACTGAAGAATGAATGACATGACCCAATCTGTGATTCCGTCTTTTTCGATGATGGCCTCGTGTGGAAGAAAAAACCATAAAATACAAATATGACATTATGAAGACTCTCGGAAATATTCTCGCGGCAATGACGACCGTGGCCGCCATATCATGCACCAGCCAAAGCGGATGGAGCGATGCGGAAAAGGCTCTGATCATGAACGGCGGAGCCACAATGCGGGTGCTTACGGTCAATGACGCCTCGGATTCATTGACCCTCAGGAAAAGTTGCGGCAGAATCAATGAAAACGAATTGAAAAGCATTGAATATCAAACCCTGGCAGAAAAGATGGTGGCGACGGTGACATCGCCGGAGCAGGATGGCGTAGGAATCGCAGGTCCGCAGGTCGGGATCTCGCGCCGCATCGTGGCCGTACAGCGTTTCGACAAGTCCGGAGCGCCATTCGAAGTCTATCCGAACATCCTGGTCGCTGCCAGCCGCGGAGAAAAGGTACTTGGTTCTGAAGGATGCCTCAGCATTCCCGGAAGAAACGGAAAAGTAGCCCGCTACCGCGACATTGACATCACCTACACGTCCACCAAGACCCTACGCGACACGACCGAAACCATCCAAGGTTTCACCGCCGTCATCTTCCAGCACGAATGCGACCACCTCGACGGCATCCTCTATACTGATTATTTTTAATCGCCTTTGTACCGATTAAACGTTTTAAGTTACACTAAATGCATTTTTAGGGGCCGTTTGTTCCGCAAAAACGTTTTATGCGGAACAAACGGCAAATCACAACCACCTAGCCCAAATCTCCTCAATCCTGAACGCAGCGGAGCGAATAGCGGCTGTTGTCCTTAGTGCTTAGTCCTACGCCTATCTGGATAGCGTAATCCTTTACGCCATAACCGCTTACATTGCCTGAATTCATCACGTTGTCAGACCAATAGTAACCGCACACCCCGATTTCACGGAAGTTGCCGAACCAACATCCACCTGCAGCCGGCAGAAAAATCTGGGGAACATCCTCAGCATATTTTACCATTCCTGAATACCAGCGTCCGCTGACGCCGTTGTGCGAAGTCCATGCTGACCCATAGTAAAACAGCTTTTCCATTTCCTTCGCCGTTGCAGGACGCCAGCCATCAGGACACGCAGTTTCACGCTCCTTCCAATTATAATAGCTTCCGAGAGGGCTCGACGGGTCACCGCAGTTGTTCAATGCCCATTTGATTCCACCGATGAATTCATATTCCTTGACAGCTTTCTGGACAAATGCGAGCGTACGGGTTTCAGCGCCCGCGTAAGTGAAAATAATCTCCGCTGCCCTATCCTCCGCTGTCGCATTTTCCGGAATTTGAAGCCTGATGCCTCCTTTCTCCTGTTCAAGGACGATTTCAAACCATTCCTGTTCCGTTTCCGCGTTAAACTCCTCTCCATCAATGGGATTCAGGATTTCACACGACACAAAACACTCCTGCGCCTGACAATCAACCGTCTCGGAAAGACGTTCAAGGCCAATCACAGGACGCAAATAATCTTGTGTCAATGTGAATGTCAATGGTTCCATATCCCCATAGCCTACAACGATTTCCGCCACACGCGACTCTGTTCTGGAATCATTTTGCGAAACCGAAAGAGCAACTTCGGACTCGCCAGGTGTACCGACATTGACCCAATCCGCATCCGTCGTAACAGAAATGTCCGAACCATTGTCCAGAAGCAACTTATAGCCGAGCTTCACTTCCTGTGCATTGTGGTCAACAGTCTCAGAATCGGACATCAACAATATGAGTCCGGATGAGTTTTCTTTCCCGCAAGACACTGACATTGACACAATTGTCAATGCCGCCAACAATTTAATAATTTCCCTTTTCATCATTGATTGAATTTATAGAAGTCAAGTAATTTCTGTCAACAATCAATGACGAAAATACGTTCCCGTCACATCATTTCCACTATTTTAAATGAAATATAGTGAAAATACCGTATGTTTCCGGCAGGTCGGATGCAGAAGGGTATTGACTTATTTCCGTTGTCCGGACATGACGGAGTTCTGCTCATCCTCCGCGCGCTCATATTCGTCGAGGGCGGCGGACATCAGTTCACGGCCTTCGGCGGCGATTTCCTCGCCTTTGGCATAATCGGGTATTGCGCCGTATGTGTCGAAGGTCATTTTAACTACGATGTCCGGTTTATAGAGTTGGATGGACTGGCGCGCTATGGTGTGATTCATCAGCGAGAAGGTCCTTGTCAATATCGAATAATAGTTGTCGCTTGTCGGTATATTTTCGTCATTGACCTCATCCTCGAGTTGCCTCGTCTTCTTGCCGATTTCGACTATCCCCTTATAGGCTTTCTGCGCTTCATCGCCTATCATCCGGACTCTATCCAGAAGCGACACGCCCTTTCTCAATGCCAAATCGCCAATTGCATCCAATGCATCTGACTTCAGTTCAATGTCTTCGGCGCGGACATCCTCAAGTTCTTTGAGATAACTTGCAATCTTTTCTGAATCAATGTGATTCACATCAAATGCCACCAGGATGTCGTGCCCATTGCGCACTGCCAGGCTGAGCGGCATGGTATTGACGACCCCACCGTCTATCAGAGTATGATAGCCGTACTTGACGGGACGGAAAAGTGACGGAATGGAAATCGAGGCCCTTATGGCGTCGAACAATTTTCCCTTGCTGAACACGACTTCCTCGCCAGTATAGAGGTCAGTTGCCACGGCACGGTAAGGTATCCGCAGGTCCTCGATATTGACCTCCGGAACGACTTTCTTTATCTCATCTATCACCTTATCTCCCTTCATGAGATAGCTTTTGCTGATCGAAACGTCCAGAAGAGAAAGCAATTTGGCATTGTCAAGGTCGAAGAGCCATTCCTTGAACCCGTCCAGACCGCCTGCAGCGTAAACGCCGCCTACCAGCGAGCCTATCGAGCACCCCGTCACTGAAGTAATATTGTATCCCCTGCTTTCCAATTCTTCAATGGCCCCGATATAGGCAAATCCTCTCGGACCGCCACTTGAAAGCACAAAAGCAACATCCTTGTTCATCTTCACAAAAAGTTAATAATCATTTATACCAATGCACTCTTACAGCCCCATCAATAATAATGTATGAAGCCAGCCTTAAGTTATATCAAATATTTCAGTTCGACAAGTCAATCAGATTATTTGCGATACGACAAGCCGGAGCGACACGGCAACCATTATTCCTGCAACCACTTTCTGGTAGAGCTTCTTTTTCACATTCCTGATGAAACGCATGGCGGTAAAGTTCCCGAGAATCATCGCACGACCGATTCCGCAGCAGTTGTAGCTTCCAATGCAATATAACTGACAGGAGCAAGTTCCAGTGTCAGGAAGACAGCACTGCTGAGTGCTTGATTCCGCTCGCGGTACCGCTCGGAAACGCTTGCCCTCTCGTTGGCGGGAAGCGGCCACGGTCAGATTTATAACTCATTGATAATCAAATATCATTTAACCCCAAGCGTGGAATCGCAGCCGTTTTTTGGCCACAATTCCACGCTCCATTTCATAAAACACTAAAAATCAACGCATTGCAAAACAAAGCGTAGCCGCTTCCCGACTAGTGAGAATCATTTCCAATGCCTTTTCGTGCTTGGCGTTTATTCGTTCAAGCTCTTTGATCTTGGCCGCATCGTTTGATGCGACGGCTGCTTCATAAGACACTTTGCCCCGCTGCAGATTGTGGTGGAGGTCATTGAGTTTGACATGGATTGCGGTGACATTGCCAGAAGCGATGATATTTTCCACGTACTCGAAATACCCCACTTTTTCCTTGTCATGAGACAAAAGCGCCAATGCTGCAATCACCTCATCTTCAACACCTTTGTTCTTCAAATCCTCAAGCGTCATCGAGGAATCCTCCACAACGTCATGCAGGAACCCAGCCTTGATCTCAGCATCAGAGTTCCCCATAAGTCCGACTGCAAGCGGATGCAGAATCGCTGGATTACCATCCAGGTCTTCCTGCCCGGCGTGCGCTTCAAGCGCAATTTTCAATGTTTCTTCAATTTTTGTCATAACAGTAACTATATGAGCTGCCATAAATGGACTGTGCGGTCACAAAACCCATCTTGCTGCCTCGCGCGCTGGCAGCCCGTAAGGTTTGTTCCCGCTGCCGGTATGTTAATAAAAGGAAATTAATCGAAGAGGAGAACCCTCTTTCATCTTTCGCGAATATAGCAAACTTTTATCAAAGTACAAAATTTTTTTGCAGTCAATATTCATCAGATCAAGTCGTATCTTCGACTTGACACGTACAACACTGCTGCTCCCCTACCGCGAACCAAGATAGAGGAAGACCATTCCGAGGAGGACCAATGCGAGGTCGAGGGCTTTGCTGCGGAGGTTCTTTTCCTTGAAGACAAGGGCGGCGAAGAGGAAGCTGACTATGACGCTGCCGCGGCGGACCATGGAGACGATGGAAATCATCGCGCCGGGCATTGACAGGGCGTAGAGATAGACAAAGTCAGCGACGCTCAAGAATATGGAAATGAATATGATGGACCATTTCCAGCTGAACGGGGTCGTCTTCCGACGGTTGGGATACCAGATGAGCATCATCATCACGCCCATCATGCCGCATTGGTAGATGTTGTACCAGCTCTGGACGGCCATCTTGTCCAATGCCAATCCATTCGGATTCATGAGGAACTTGTCGTACAATCCGCTGACAGCACCCAGAATCGCCGCGCCTACCACGGCATAAATCCAGACATTGTGTTCGAAATCAATGCCTTCTTTCTTACCGCTGCGGCTGAGCATGAAGAACGACACCACAGCGAGCAGGACACCGGCCCATTGAAGACAATTGAGTTTCTCCCCGAAAATCAGCATTGCACCGAGCAGCACCAGCACCGGCCGGGTTGCATTGATCGGGCCAACTATCGTCAGCGGCAGATGTTTCATGCCATAGTAGCCTAGAGTCCAAGAACTTAGGACAATGACACTTTTGAGCAATATCCATTTCTGGACTGCCCAGCCACCATAATCTGCAACCTTGAAAATACTGTCGTCCAAGACAGTCGAACAATATGAAAGAACTATGAACGGGACAAAAATGAGCGAACAGAACAATGTATTCAGAAACAGCACCGGAATGACAGCATTGCCACCCAGTGCCTGTTTCTTACAAGAGTCGTAAAATCCCAAAAGGACCGCCGACAAAAATGCAAATGACAACCACATATACTTAACTTTTCAGCCCGCGAAGTTAAGTACATTTTTTCAATTGTCGTCTTTTTTCGGAAGCGCCATTATCAGGCTCTGGTCATAAAGGGTTCCAGGCTTGACGGAAGATTTTTCAACGGACAGAACTTCATCGTACATCGGCTCGCCATCATCGGAGGTATGACCAGAAAATACAAGCATACGGTCTGCGGATACTTCCTTTACATAGCTGGCAATGGACATTATACGGGTCTCGGTAGGAAACATGACTTCATACGACACGCAAAGCACCATGCTGCCATCTGCATTGGGCTTCATGGTGTACCAGCCGTTCATGGCAAGCACATCATTAGCCTTCATACCATCCAGTAATGTTTTCTGTTCCGGTGTAAGTTTTTCCGTATCAATGCTGTTTCGTAAACTTTCCAAATCATCCGACGAATATGCTTGACCTAAAACCGCAGTACCGTCATCGTTCAGCTGAAGGAGCATGAAAGACGACTCAGACACATCCAACATCCATGTATTCACATAAAGTTTCGGTCCGTCATTTTCAGAACCATCTTTTTCACAGGCGCATGTCATTGCGACAACCGTAATAGCAAAAATGCTGTATATCAATTTTTTCATATTCCAAATTCCATTATTTATTCTTTGATGAGGATCTCTGACAAATCAACGGTCTTACCTATTTTCAAGCCTGAAGAAGACAAACTTTTCATCTGCAATTTTTCAACATCACCAGCCTCATTGTCCAACGTCATCGAGTCCTTGGCTATATTGAAAAGATGAAAGACCGTCCCCGTCGGAATCGGAATTTCCATTCCTTTGAGAATTTGTGTCAGGAAGATATTCAAATCAACGTCATCTTCCTTACCGGGAATCACCACATACACACCCTTTATTATGATGACGGCATCATTGATTTTCACAGATTTGATCCTTTCGGCCAATTCCTTCTTGTAACTTTCAGTCGCTTCGTCAATGTAATCGTCATCATCCTTTTCGGACGGTTCCAGTCTAGGCAATATCTGAGTTTTGAGAACTTCAAGGACATTCTCATTGGCGAGAAAACTTAAATTGAAGGTCTTGTCCGCATTGATCTGGTAAAAGCCGTAGTCAACGGATTTGCCACCGAAAGTCAAAAGGCTGTTCGAGTCTGTCACCCATGTATTCACATAGAGTGGGACATTGTCAGATTCCTTGTCACAAGAGGCTCCGAGCAGAAGTGCTGCCCCCAAAGCGAGGAAGTAAATTAATTTCTTCATTGTCATGTATTTAAATTATTCATATCATTCCCATTTCATATCCTGGTCGAAAGCCACACGGAATCCGATCAGCATATTTGTCACCCGGGGTGAGCAATATACTCTTGCAGCACAACGGCAGCTGAGCTTGTCCATCGTAAAGTCCCCTCCACGAACGACCTTGTGTGTTCCGGTTTCCGGACCTGTCGGATTCCAGGCAAATCCGCCCGAGCCTCCATAATAATTTACATCAAACCAGTCCGCCACCCATTCAGAAACATTCCCATGCAAGTCATAAAGGTCAAACCCGTTAGGGGAATAAGAACCTACAGGAGCAGTCGTTTTTCTGTCGGTCGACCTGATATGTGCCATTTCCCCTGTCAGGTCCAAACCATTTCCCAAGCCGAAAGGTGTCTCTTCAAGACCTCCCCTACAGGCAAATTCCCACTGGGCTTCAGTCGGAAGCGCTCCACCCACACAATCAGCGAAGGCTTTCGCGCCATACCAGCTGACATTGACGACAGGGCAATCACAGCACCCGTCTGCGGGCTTCCATTCAGCAAGTTCCGCATCCCAGATGAGGCCGAACTTCGCATACTGCCTCACAAGGACTTTCGATTTGTTTTCCGCATCTTTCCATCCGTTCCAGATACCGTCGCTTCCGATTTTATTATCATTCAGGAAAGACGCATACTCTGCATTGGTTACTTCATACTTGCCCATGTAGTAACTGCGGGCCAGATGCACATTATGCTGATTCTCGACATTCGTATTATTCCTTCCTTCTTCAGTTTTCGGGCTGCCCATCTTAAAATACCACAGCCCATCAAACGGATACTTAAAAGTACCCTTCTGGTCGACAACCATATGGATGACATCAGGATGCTTGTAATCCACCGGCAATGAGCGGTTGAACACTTTCACGTCCGCAGCATTCAAAACGCAATCCTCGACAGGGCCGCCCAACTTGAATTCCTTGCCATCCGTAACATAACTGAACAGCGTCGAACCACCTTTCAGCGTCTGGACCGGAATGACGGCACGATAGATATAATTCTTGCTCTCATCCCCCGGCTTCTCCACGAGACACATCCTGACATTGCCGACAGAACCTTTGGTTTCCTCTGTCGTGGCGGAAGCATCACTGTCCTGAAGCAAATTGATTCCAGCAGAAATCCCGACTCCGCAGAGGCTGACTTCCAGTTTCTTGTCAATGTTCCAACACTTGCTTTCAGGCACCTCCACCTGAATCATCGCGCATTCATGCCTGAATTCAAGTTTCACCTCTTTCCCGATTTTGACACCATCCTCACTTCTGGCCACCAGAAAACCAGAAAGCCGGTATTCATTCTCACCGCTTTGGTCTTCCTTGACATTGAACGAAATGGCAGCCGGATCAGCAATGTTCTCATCATACGGATAATACGCGTAGAATTTCAACGAGTCCTTTTCCCAGCACAACTTTTCTCCAACCCAACCTGTGCCATCAAAAGTAAGTTTTTTATTTCCAAAAACCAAATCTTTGGATTCCGCATCAAAAGCATATATGCCTACGGCATCGCCCTCCGCCCAATCACATTCGAGTTTAAAAATGATTTCAGGTTTACTTTCCTCCTCAGGCTTCGGTTCCTCCGTCCCCGGTTTCTCCTGAGACGGACTATCGTTGCCATTATCCTTTACGCATGACACCAACATTAAAGTCAATGCCAATGCAGCAAAAAAGTGCCAAAATACTCCTTTCATAGCTCATTGTTTAATTTTGACGAAAGTAAGTTTTGGGCACTTGATTATCACTATTTTTAATAAAACATAGTCGCAAAACATGCGTTTTTTTGAAAAAAATCTATCTTTGTACTCCTTGAAAAACGAAAACTGAAATGGAAAGAATATATTGCGACTTGATGCTGTTGGCCTCCGGAATAATCGCTGCACTTGCCGTGGCCATCATTTGCGTCAAGATCCCTTCAAGGCCGGAATTCGGCAAACTGAAAACCGCAAGGGCGACATTGGCCGCATCATTCATAACGCTTTCCATATTGAATTTCATTTGTTACTTCACCGGATATGACGAGAGCCTTGACCGCTTGAACACACTCATCGTGGCTGCATTCCAGGCACTTTTATTGACAGGAACATTGCTCGTTTTCATCCGTCCTGACGTGGTTACCGGCAAATGGGTAGGATTGCAGACCGCGGTCATCTGCATACTCTCGGCCCTGCTCTACTGCATAATGTTCATATTTCCGGACATTTATCCGATATTCTTCCATGCCGGAGCAGCACTTCTGGTCCTTCAGCTCATACTCCACAGCATCAGATTCTTCAAATCGCAGAACATGACCCTCAATGATTTGTCCAATTACTACGCTGACGATTTTTCGCCGAGATTGGGCGGGATAAGGGCCGGATTCATACTTATGCTCATCATAGGGGCAATGTCTCTCTGCACATTGGTCACCGGTCCGTGGTTCTACGCCATTTTCGTCCCTGCATATCTGATATGCTATACCATCGTGGCGATTTGCATGATCCGCTATGTGAACAGCACATCATTCATTCTCCAGGCAATCGGGAAACCCGAAGAAGAGGCTCCAAGCACGGAGCCTGCTCACAAAGCGCAGGCAAACATACCTGAGAATCAGTTGATTGAATTGAGAAACAATATCGCATCGTGGGTCGCCGCCGGAGAATACAGACGTCGCGACGTGCCATACAAGGAAATTCTCGAGACACTCAACACAGATGCAGCAACCATGCGAGTTTTCATGAAAAGCGAGAACGGCATGGATTTCCGTTCATGGAGGAACAAGTTACGTCTCCAGGAGGCATGCCAAATGCTGGCCGGCCACCCTGAAATGAATGCGGAACAGATCAGTGAATACATCGGTTACAGCGACAGCAGCAACTTCCACACGGATTTCCGCAAATTTACAGGAATGTCCGCCAGCGAGTGGAGGAGAACCAGGACAAAGACAGGTCAATGAAATTGATTGAATTTATAGTTGTCAGCACGTTCCATTTCAAGCAATTTAATCTTCCTGTCGATTCCGCCGGCATAACCGGTCATACTGCCGTCAGCGCCAATGACCCTATGGCATGGTATGATGAGCGAAATGGGATTATGACCGACAGCGTGGCCCACGGCTTGGGCGGACATCCTCCGCACTCCTTTCATTTCGGCAATGCAGTCAGCAATTTCACCGTAAGTCATTGTCTTACCGAAAGGAATCGTAAGCAATGTTTCCCAGACAACCCTCCGGAATGGCGTCGAATCCAATTTCAATGCCGGGATAAAACCCGGGTCATGTCCGCTGAAGTAAATGTCAAGCCATTGACGGGTCTGCGCAAAGACCGGAAGATCTTTCTCTTCAATCTCATCATCAATGTTGCCCGCAAAATACTTCTGTCCATCAAACCACAGTCCAGTCAAGGCGTCACCATCACTCGCTAGAGTAATTACACCTACATAAGAATTATATTGTTGAATGTAAATCATATTTCAGCGCGACATTATCGTTCAATGCTTGATCTCAAAATATGCCAACAACTCCGCATATTTATCCTGCGCGGTCAGGCAGGTATCTCTCAAATAGCCAGGGATATCCGGCCAATTCTGAAGACCTCTATAGTAGAAATACTTCAGGTCGTCCGTTATGATGAACGGCACTATCCCGTTGGCCAGGCATTCCTTGAACATGATAAGACGTCCCGTCCTTCCATTCCCATCCTGAAACGGATGAATCGACTCGAACTGCTTGTGAAAGTCAATGATATCGTCCAATGTCTTTTGCTTCTTGGAGTTATATGACTTGAGCAATACGCTCAACATGGAATGCACCTTCTCCGGGGGACAAGTCTGATTTCCACCTACCTCATTGGGAAGCTTCTTATAATCACCCACATTGAACCAGGATTTCCGGCTGTCAGAAGTTCCGGTTTTCAAGATACGGTGTATTTCCTTGATCATCCCTTCCGTAAGCTTACCCAGCGCATGCTCTATTATATAATCAATACAACGGAAATGATTCACCGTCTCCACGATGTCATCAACATTGACAGATTCATCGGAAATGCCGATGGTGTTCGTCTCATAGATGTATCTGGTCTGCTCATGAGACAAGCGACTCCCCTCGATATGATTGGAATTATATGTAAGATCAATCTGCGTACGATGGTAAATACCACCTTTCAGACGGCTCGACTTTTCCTCCCTGAGTCTCGACAGAAGCGGAAACTCTTTTCGGGCCTTGGCATTCTTCCTGCCCGGCAAAGAAGCATCCTCCGGAACATTCCATGTCTTTCCTGTCAAAAAAGCCCCCTCCATCTTTCCTGAAGCACACCAATTCCTGACCGTTCTTTCGGAAACGCCATTCTTTCCAGCAAACTCCGCTATAGAAATATAATCCATATTATCGGCAAATATTATTGTTCAATGTCCATACAAATATAGCGAATCTTGCCGATATCGGCAAGATTTACACGCTCCCCGTCATAAATCCTTGCGAATCGTCGGCGGGACGCAGCCACGGGCAAATTTATAATTCATTGATAATCAGATACCATTTAATTCCAAGCGTGGAATCGCAGCCGTTTTTTTGCCACAATTCCACACCCCATTTCGTAAAACACTGAAAATCAACGCATTGCAGAACAAGGCGTGGCCGCGTCCCGCCAAACACTAATTTCAGTTTTTCACCCATGTAAGACGTTCCCAGATGCAGCGCGGGACAAGTCGCCAGAAGAATACGAGGATACGGAATTTCCAGTCGAAAGTGCAGATGCGTCTTTTCCGGCGGATGGCTTTCATCACCTCGTCTGCCGCCTTTTGCAATGTCAGCAGCATCGGATATTTCTTGTCGGGATTGAGGATGTCAGTCGCCACGAAACCCGGGCGGATATCCGTAAACACGACCGGTATCTTCTCCATTCTGACCAATTGCGCCAATGCGGAAACATATGTCTGCTGCATTCTTTTGGTAGCGGAATATGCTGGAGCCGTGCCTAAGCCGGCTGTTCCGGCGATTGATGTAACAACCGCTATATGCGCCTCATTTCCAGCCGGATACGCATCCGGATGTTTTCTGACATAGTCGACAAAATGTGCCAGAATACGCACCAAGCCTTCGCAATTGGTCCGCACGGTACGGATTTCCTTATCAATATCCAGTTCCCTGTTCTGATACCCCACACCGGAGACATACAATAACAGGTCCGGAGCACCCATTTCTACGATCAGAGCATCCAGCCTGGCCGTCGTATCTTCCTGAGTCACATCCATTTGCTTAATATGGACTCTCTCACCATACTCCTCCCGAAAAGCCTCAAGGGCCTCAATCCTCCTGCCGGAAACGCCCACTTCCCAGCCTTCCTCCACCAGACGTACCGCCGTCTCCCGCCCGATTCCGGAAGTAGCACCAATGACAATCGCTTTCTTCATGATACAAATTCAAAAATTATATACTAAAACACTGTCGAAATAATCAGCCAGAGTGACACGGCAATCCAGCCACCAGCCCGACAAGCATCAGAATCACACACATCATAACGTAAAGTTAGAGGAAATATTCCGACTTTGCATTTTTTAGAACACCGCAGATCCGAATATTCTCATTAACTTAGAGGAGACTTATATGAAATCAACAGTATGAAAAGAATTGCATTGATCACAGGAGCGAGCAGCGGAATCGGGGAAGCTTGCGCGCGGAAATTCGCAGAAGGCGGTTACGACTTGATACTCACGGCAAGACGTGCGGAAAAATTGGCGGAACTCAAGGCGGAACTGGAGGCTGAAGGCACGAAAGTGAAGACATTGACATTCGATGTCCGGGATGCGGAAGCGGCGGAAAAGGCCGTGGATTCGCTCGAACCGGAGTGGCGGAAAATCGATGTCCTGATAAACAATGCAGGACTCGCGCTCGGGCTTGACAAGGAATATGAGGGCGACCCTGACGACTGGAACACCATGATTGACACCAATATAAAGGGACTTCTGACAATGACGCGTCTCATCGTGCCGGGCATGGTCGAGCGCAATGAAGGCCACGTGATAAATATCGGAAGCGTTGCGGGCGATGCGGCATACGCGAAAGGAAACGTGTACTGCGCCACCAAGGCTGCCGTGAAAACCATTACCGACGGCCTTAGGATCGACCTCGCGGAAACGGCAGTGCGCGTCACCAACCTGAAACCGGGACTGGTCGAGACGAATTTCAGCAATGTCCGTTTCCACGGAGACAATCAGCGTGCTGACAATGTCTATAAAGGAATCACGCCTCTCACCGGAGCAGACATCGCCGATGTGGCATTCTATGCCGCCTCCGCACCGAAACATGTCCAGATAGCCGAGGTGCTCATCCTCGCCACCCATCAGGCAAGCGGAAGCGTGATTTACAGAAAACCATAACTCCCGGCAGATTGAAGATTGGCTGAAATAGCACGTCACCTTTTCCGTATTTGTCCTGTTATATATGTGAACATGTTCAAAAGGAACAAAGTATAATAACATAAACAAACATTTATCATGCAACAAGTTTTAGGTGTTTTTTGGCTCATCGGATGTTCTACAGTTTTACCGATTATCATCATCTGGCTGGTCACCCGCAAACAGATCAACGAAACAAACAAGCGCACCGAAATCATAATGAGCGCCCTGGAGAAAAATCCGGACGTCAATGTAGCCGAGTGGCTGGACAAGCTGGCACCCGAAAATAAAGGCAAGCTCCTGAAAGAGAAGCTCATGACCAAACTGACATGGGGCATAATCTGTCTGATTCTCGGTATCGGCACCATCGTCTACGGCGCTTGTTTCTCATTAGTATCTTCAATGCCTACATTTCTAGGTGGCGGTGCATTGCTCGCAGTAGGTATCGCACTTCTGGTCAGCTTCTTCTTCGGCAAGAAGTTCCTCGCCAAAGAAATTGAGGCCGAGAGCAAGAAGATGCAGCAGTAACGATGGACAGAGATCAGTTCATAGCACAAGTAAAAACCCAGCAGAATGCCCTCAGAAGCTTCCTGCTGGCCTTGTGCGGTGGCAATCTCGCTGATGCTGATGACATTGCGCAAGAATCCCTGGTCAAGGCCTACCTGGCAATCGACCGCTATACCGACAGCGGCAAGTTCAAGTCCTGGCTCTTCAAGATCGCCCACAACACGTTTCTCAACCATACGGCGGCGCTGAAACAATACGACTCCATCGAAGCCGCAGAAACCGTTGCGACCCAGGAATCCGCCGACCACAATTTCGCGCATCAGCAACTCTATCTCGCGCTCTCCACCCTACCCCCGAAAGAGCGCTCCGCCATCACGCTCTACTACCTCAGCGGCTACTCCATCAAGGAAATCGCGGCCATAACCGAGGTCAATGCCGATGCCGTCAAAAAGCAATTATCCCGGGGCCGGGACAGACTCAAACAACTCATCAAGCCATGACAAAAGATAAAGAACTGGAAGATTTATTCGCTACCGCAATACAGGAGTTCAATGACAATGACCTTTTCACCGCCGACCTCTCGTCCAAGCTTGACAAGGTGGAAATCCTCAAACATATCCAGCAGGAGCAGAAACGCCGTTCCTATACCCGCCTTCTGGTAGCATTCTTCGCCGGAGCCCTGAGTGTCATCGTCGCCCTGCTTCTCCTGCCGATGCTTCCTACAGACATGGAAATCATCCGCAACCTCACCAGTCTCAGCGACATAGCCTTTTTCTCCCACAAAGTAAAAGTGCTTTCCTCCATTATCCTGTTCGTCCTGACATACAGCGTAGTCTTCAGCGCCTACTCCATCTACTCCACCCTGTCTGCCGAAAAAACAGGGAAGCAGTCGAAGTAGCTGTAACACTTCATAAAGATAAAACCGCCGACAAGAATCTGATTCCTGCCGGCGGTTTAAGGTTATGTGGAATCGGAAATTATCCGATCATGTTCTTAGGGTCGAGGGCATTGTCCAGCTGCTCCTTGGTGAGGAGGCCGTGCTCAAGGACGATGTCGTAGACTGAACGGTTGGTCTCGAGAGCCTCTTTGGCCACCTTGGTGCTGGCCTTGTAACCGATGATAGGGTTGAGGGCTGTAACGATGCCGATGCTGTTCTTCACCATCTCGTAGCAACGCTCCTTGTTCACGGTGATACCGTTGATACACTTCTCGCGGAGAGTGTTCATGGCATTGGTCAGCCAAGTGATGCTCTCCATAATGGACTCGGCGATAACCGGCTCCATGACATTGAGCTGAAGCTGTCCGGCCTCGGCGGCAAATGAAACTGTCATGTCGTTGCCGATAACCTTGAAGCAAACTTGGTTGGTAACTTCTGGAATGACAGGATTCACCTTTCCAGGCATGATGGATGAACCTGGAGCCATAGGAGGAAGATTGATTTCCTTCAAGCCGCAACGAGGTCCGGAAGCCATGAGCCTCAGGTCATTGCAAATCTTGGAAAGTTTGACAGCCAATCTCTTGAGGGCGCCGGAATAGCTTACATACGCACCTGTATCAGGTGTAGCCTCCACGAGGTCCGGAGCGGCGATGAACTTCTCGCCGGTAAGCTCGCTCAGTTTCTTGGCGCACAATTCAGGGAAACCCGGCTTTGCGTTAAGACCGGTACCGATGGCTGTACCACCCATATTGATTTCATAAAGAAGATTCACATTTCTCTCAATGTTCAGAACCTCCTCGCCAAGATTGGTCGCATAAGCATGGAACTCCTGGCCGGAAGTCATCGGCACGGCATCCTGAAGCTGGGTGCGGCCCATCTTGATGACGTCCTTGAACTCCTCTCCCTTGGCCTGGAACGCTGCGATAAGGTCCTTGAGAGCCTTCTCAAGATTCCTGTTCATGCGGATGAACGCATAACGGAAAGCGGAAGGATAGGCATCATTGGTAGACTGAGCGCAGTTCACATGGTCATTCGGAGAGCAGAACTGATATTCGCCCTTCTTGTGTCCCATGATTTCGAGTGCCCTGTTCGCAATCACCTCGTTCGCATTCATGTTCACTGATGTTCCGGCACCACCCTGCATCATGTCCACAGGGAACTGGTCATGGAACTTGCCGTCGATGATCTCGCGGCATGCCTCCACGATAGCGTCAGCAATCTTCGCATCCATCGCGCCAAGCTCCTTGTTCGTCTGTGCAGCAGCCAGTTTGATGCAGGCCATTGCAATGACGTACTCAGGGTAGTCGCACATCCTAGTGTTGGAAATCTTGTAGTTGTTGATAGCCCTCTGTGTCTGAACACCGTAATAGGCATCAACCGGAACCTGAAGTTCGCCAAGAAGGTCAGATTCAATCCTGAATTTCTCTTCGCTCATAACGAATTGTAATTATCCGTTTATAAATTGTTTTAGTTTATATCTACAAAGATAAGATATTAAACTTTTATAAACAAAAACATTGATAAAAATTGCAATTTCTTAATCTCGCCCTGTCTTGGTGGCCTTCAAATAATAGAATATCGCTATCGAAAGCACGAACACCACCGGACCGATGATGCAATTCCATGACACCGGCATATTGAAACCGATTTTCGCGACGCAGAGATAGGTGGTGCAGACTGAAGTCATGAACGCAGCCGGCAACATTGTAATAAGATAAGCATTGCCCTTCTTGTTCTTCAGCAGATATGCAGTTGCAGTCCAGAGCATGAATACCGCCAATGTCTGGTTCGCCCAGCCGAAATATCGCCAGATGACATTGAAACCATCCTCATCTGCAATGTTGTACCAGAGCAGGAATCCTGCGATGATGAACAGAGGAATACTGATAATCAACCTGTTGCGGATAGGTTTCTGTGTCATGTGCAGGAAATCGGCGACAATGAGCCTTGCACTTCGGAACGCCGTATCACCACTCGTAATCGGAGCAGCCACGACTCCGAGCACAGCCAGAATGCCACCGATTATGCCAAGCCAATTCTCGGAGACCTTGACCACGACGTCCGGCGCAGAAGCAGCAAGTGACGCTCCGGTTTCCGCAGCTCCCCCGTCGAAGAAAAACCAGGAAGAGACTGTAGCCCAGATCAATGCGACGATTCCTTCAGTTATCATTGCGCCGTAGAACACCGGCCGTCCGAGTTTCTCATCGGACACGCATCTTGCCATCAACGGACTCTGCGTGGCATGGAATCCACTGACCGCCCCGCATGCGATGGTAATGAAAAGACAAGGGAAAACAGGCTGTCCCTTGATAAGTCCTTCAGCCTCACCGAGATTTCCGAGTCCGTCCCAGATTTCAGGAAGCGACGGCCATTTCACGAAGAGGCAAACCATGAGTGCTGCCGCCATAAATATCAATGCCACAGCGAATAACGGATAAATCCTGCCAATGATCTTGTCAATCGGCAACAGCGTGGCGAAAAGATAATACAGAAAAATCACGCCTACCCAAAGCATTATCGCCAATTTGCTGCCGTCCCCGGCGATGTCGCCGAGAATCAATGCCGGACTGAACACGAAAACAGTTCCGACAAGCATGAGGACAATAATGGAAAATGCCAATATGAATGTCCGTGTACCCTTTCCCAGATACTTTCCGACCAGGTCCGGAAGGCCTGCTCCATCATTCCGGATGGACAGCATACCTGTCATGTAATCATGGACAGCCCCGGCGAAAATACAGCCCAATACTATCCACAGATACGATGCCGGGCCGAATTTGGCCCCCATGATGGCACCGAAGATCGGGCCGGTTCCCGCAATGTTGAGAAACTGTATCATATAGACTTTCCAAGCAGGCATCGGAATGAAATCCACGCCGTCAGCGCGAGTTATCGCAGGGGTTTTCCTGGAAGAGTCGATACCGAACACTTTTTCGATTACCTTTCCATAAATGAAATAACCGACCACAAGTGCCAGAAGGCTGATAAGAAAAGAGATCATTGGTTTTCAGTTTTTCGGACTGCAAACTTACACAAAATCTCTTGAAAATGTTTCGATATCCTGACATCAATTGGTTTTCTTGTACGACATGATTGCGGAAAATGTCGTGAGGGTGCCGATGCCGGCCAGACAGGCGAGATTGGACCAGTTGTCGATGAGGGTGCCGCCTTTCAGATAGATGGAACGCATTGCGTCAGCGAAATAGCGGAGCGGATTGGCGTATGTGATGATTTCTGCCCACCTCGGCATGGAAGCGATCGGGGTGAAAATACCGCTCATCAGCATGAACACCATGCTGAAAAACCATATCACGAACATTGCCTGCTGCGTATTTTCGCTGAAATTCGATATTAGAAGGCCGAACGACGCCATCACCACGATATGCGCCAATGTAAAAAGCGCAATCAGCAGGAGACTCCCCTGGCAGCTGTAGCCGAAGCCAATGCGCGTGAGCAACAGACAGGTAAATACAACTATATATGCCACAACCACATACGGAATCATCTTGCAGATGACGAATGCGCTTTTGCTGACCGGGGTGACATTGATCTGCTCGATAGTCCCCTTCTCCCCCACTATATTCAACGCCGGAAGGAATCCGCACATCATGGTCACGACGATGACCATCAGCGCAGGAAGCATGAACAGCTTATAATCCAGATACGGATTGAACATATAGGAAACCTCAATGGACGGTGACGAAACCGATGTTCCGGAATCCGCAATCCCGCTGCTTTTCTGCTTCGCAATGAAAGACGATATGCAAGCCGTAAGATACTTCGACCCGATGCTTCCGCGCGTACCGTTCACAGTATTCACTGCAATCCCTACAGGAAGAGGATCAGACACTTGTGCACCTCCGCCGAGATATTCGGCAAAACCGGTATTGATGGTCAGCACGGCATCAATATCCCCCTTGTCCATCATTGACCTCGCCGCCTGCGGTGTCGGACAAATGTCTTCGAGAATGAAATATCCCGAATTCACGCATTTCTCGACCAGGAGCGAAGATTCGCTGCTGCGGTCATTGTCAATGACTGCCAGCCTGATGTTCCGCAGTTCCATGGTCACGGCGAACGGGAACACGAACACGATAAGAACAGGAAACGTCATCACTATACGAGGCAATCCCGGGTCCCTAAGAAACTGACGAAATTCTTTTTTCAATAAATATTTCCAAGCTCTCATAATTTCAATGTTTATTTCAATCTCGTCTTGAAATTCTTCACGCTCACCCGCAACAGGAGCACCATCATTCCCGTAAGTACCAACAGTTCAGGCATAATCGCCATGAGACCGGCGCCTTGGATCATGATTTTCTTGACAATGATTATATACCATTTCGCCGGGATGATGTCAGAAACGACCTGCAGTGCCATCGGCATGCTCTCACATGGGAAGATGATGCCGGCAAACATCATCGTAGGCATGGTAAGTCCCATACCGCAGATGAGCAGAGCCGTCTGCTGTGTCGAGGAAATCGTCGAAATCAACAGCCCGAGTCCAAGTGACGCCCCCACGAAAATCAATGACGCAAGAGACAGGATTAGGAAACTGCCGTTCATCGGCACATGCATCACATATCTCGCCAACAAAAGAATCGAGAAATAATTGACAATCGAGATTACAAGATAAGGAACCAGCTTGCTGATAATTATCCACGCCGGGCGGACAGGCGACACGAGCACGAGTTCCAGCGTTCCGAATTCCTTTTCCTTGACGATGGAAACAGCCGTCATCATCGAACATATCAGCATGAGTATCAATCCCATAACGCCTGGAATGAAGTTATATGACGAATTCATTGACGGATTATATACAAGCTTTACCGACAGGCTCGGGATGACGGAAGCATTGACATCCGTCAGGATGGATTTGACGTAGTTGCCGACCATTTGCGCGGTATTCGGGTCGGAGCCGTCGCAAATGATGCTGACCGCCGCACCGGTGCCGGAGCCCCTGTTCCTGTCGTAGCCGGTATTGAACAGGATGACCGCCTTGGACTCGCCCTTTTTCAACCGCGCCTCGGCCTGCGCTGGAGAATCCAGAAAACGCCCGAACGAAAGGTTGTTGTTATTCTCCAGTTTCGGGACAATGTCCCTGATCGCGGCATCGCATGGATCGCCGACGATGTCGACAGTGGCGTTGCGGACTTCCGTGCTGATCGCAAAACCGAAAAGAAGAATCTGCACCACAGGCATCACCAGGACAATGAGCATCGTTCTGGCATCCCTGAAAATGTGCAGGAATTCTTTATGTATGAATGACAATATCTCTTTCATGGTCACTCTCGTCTGCGCGTCCTGCAAGAAGGGTAAATACCCCGTCCATGTCATTGACGCCATATTTTTCTTTCAATGCAGAAGGACTGTCGAGGTCTTCAATACGTCCGTCCACCATTATGGAAACGCGGTCACAATACTCCGCCTCATCCATATAATGTGTTGTAACAAAGACTGTTATACCAGACTCTGCCGCTTCATTGATCATATCCCAGAAACTCCGTCTGGTCTTCGGGTCCACGCCACCTGTCGGTTCATCCAGAAAAAGAATTTCCGGACTATGGATCATGGCGATACTGAAGGCCAGTTTCTGTTTCCAGCCCAACGGCATGTCCTTGACGAACATTTCCTTCGCCTCTTCCAGCTCCAGACGTTTGAGCATGATGTCCGCCTGCGAAGCTATCTCCTTGTCAGTCAGCCCATAAATACCGCCGAACAATTCAATGTTTTCGCACACTTTCAAGTCGGGATAGAGAGTGAAACGCTGGCTCATATAGCCGATGTGTTTCTTGATTTCCTCCTGCTGGGTCTTAATATTGAACCCGGCTACAGTTCCTTCTCCCGAAGTCGGGCGACTCAAGCCGCATAGAATCCTCATTGCTGTTGTCTTGCCCGCACCATTTGCTCCGAGAAAGCCGAATATTTCCCCTTTCGCCACATCGAAAGAAATGTGGTCGACAGCTGTGAAATCCCCGAACTTCTTCGTGAGGTCACGCACGCTTATACTTTTTTCAATTTCCATAGCCAACTCCTACGTCAAACGCATAAAGCAATCTTCGATACCTGGTTCAACAGGAACGACAATGCTGTCCCCGAAGCCAGCCTGTTTCAGGAATGATTCGATCTGCTCCGGCTGCGGCCCGTCCTGCCCCACTGAAACATGGCAGCATGAACCGAAAGAATTGCAGTCCTTCACACCCTCCGCCGTCCTGAGCACTTTAAGCATACCGAAAACATCGCTGCCGCTCGCCGCATACAGTCTGTCCGGGAAAGATGCGCGGATCTGGTCCGGAGTCCCGCCACCGATGATACGGCCCTCGGAAATCATTGCAATCCTGTCACATAGAGCCGCTTCGTCCATATAAGGCGTGGAGACGAAAATGGTAACCCCGCCTTGACGGATACGCCCCAGCATTGCCCAGAACTCTTTACGGCTTACGGCATCTACACCTGTAGTCGGTTCGTCCAGAAACAGGACTTTCGGTCTGTGGACCAGTGCGCAGCAAAGTGCCAATTTCTGTTTCATGCCGCCGGAAAGCGCACCTGCCCGTCTCTTCTTGAACGGCTCCAGCTGACAATATATATCCTTGATATTGTTATAGTTGGACTTCACATCCGTACCGAAAATCGTAGCATAGAACTGAAGGTTTTCCTCGACGCTGAGGTCCTGATAGAGAGCGAAATGCCCCGGCATATATCCGATTTCCGAGCGTATCTGCTGATAGTCTTTCACCACGTCCAGACCGCAGACGCGCGCCGTTCCGCTGTCGGCAAGGGACAATGTCGTAAGAATACGGAAAATCGTCGTCTTGCCCGCACCGTCCGGTCCGATGAGTCCGAAAATCTCACCGTTGTCAATCTTGAGAGATATGTCCTTGATGGCAACTACATTACTATAGGACTTACAAAGACCATCAGCTACTATTGTCGAATCCATCGCGATGAATATTACTTACTTACATACGCATACATGCCGAGCCTGAGGCTGCCGTCGTTCGGAACCGCCACTTTCACTGCATAGACGAGTTCCGCGCGTTCATCCCGGGTCTGGATATCCTTCGGAGTAAACTCCGCCTGAGACGAAATCCAGATGATGCGGCCTTTATATTGCTTCGGAGCGGCACTGCCGTCGTCAGGTATTACCGTCAGTTCGTCACCAAGTTTCAATTTCCCCAGCTGAACGGTGGTAAAATACGCCCTGACATACGTTTCCGAAAGATTCGCAAGTTTGAAAAGCGGCTTTCCTACCGTAATGCTTTCACCTTCATTGGCATACTTCGTCAACACCGTACCTGCGACCGGCGAACAGATTCTGCACTTCGCCAACTGGTCCTTTTTCTGGGCAATCTGGATTTCATAAGTGGATATTTCAGAATGGACAGAAGCATTGTTACGCTCCCAAGTCTGTTTCTGCGCAGCCATCTGGCTCTTCAGCACGTCAATCTGACTCTTCAAATCGTCCACTTGCTTCTGTGTGGCGGCATTGTTAGCAAGCAATGAGCTATAACGTCTGTAGTCATTCTCCAGATTCGCCAGCTGGTCTTTCTGCGGAGCCTGCTGACGTCCGATATCCACCAGCCTCGACCTTGCACCTTCCTTGCGCTGCTCCAACTCCTTGATCTGCAGCGCAGTCTGCACCGAATCCACAGCACCCAGCAACTGTCCGGCTTCAAGCACGTCACCCTCCTTCACATTCAACGAGAGTATTCGCCCGCCAGCCTCAGCCGCGACCGTAACCTGTTCAGCATCAACCTGTCCGCAAGCGTCGAAATCAATGTCATTCCGACAGCCTGCAAATATCACCGTCGCAGCAGCCAATGTCAATATCTCATATCTTTTCATGATCCAAATGTTTAATATCAATGTTATTTTCCAATAGTGTTTTTCATGTCATAGACCGCCATCATAAGCTGGACCTCATGCATTGACTCATTCGCCTTGGCCTTGTACTCTTCATCCAGCATTGACAAATAATCGTTCATCTTGATGGTTCCTTCGCGGTATTGGCTCTCGCCCGAGGCGCGGATCCGCTGGCGGAGTCCGATGATTTCGGAGTCCTTTTCCAGCACGTCACGAGCTTTGAGTATGGCATTGTTCTTCTGTTCCGCCTCCACGGAACTGTTGAGAATGAAGGACTTGCGCGTCAAATCAATTTTCTGTGCATCAGCATTGACCCTACGTTTGTCCAGTCCGCGGGTATAGAGGGCGCCGATGTTCCACTGGAGTTTCAGCCCGGCAACGAAATATCCGGAGAAATCGCCCGAAAGCATATTCATTCCCGGCCTTCCGTAACCGCCCTGAAGGCTGAGGTTCAGTTTAGGGGATATCAATGTATTCAATTGACGGCGCTGGAATTCATTCTGTTTTAGCTGTGCCGTATAAAATGCCATTTCCGGACGCGTTTCGAAATCGCGTGCGCCGTCATCCACATAATTGACAGCGTCCTGAGGGACAGCAAGTTCCATGTCGGTCATATCTCTGCCGGTAAGCAGTCCAAGAATCCTTACATAAGATTTGCGGTCGGCATCAAGCGAAGCGCGCTGCTGGAGACAACTCAATATATTGACACTTACCTGGTCCAGGTCGGAAGGCAATGCAACTCCTGCTTCCATACGGCTTTTCACTTCCTCCGAACTTCTTTCAAGACTTTCCCGAAGAAGCCTGTTGAGTTCCAACTGCTTATCAATCAGGATTATACCGAGGAACACATTCTGGACCCGCGACCTGATGGACCATAGATTCGTCTCCAGCTGGGTCTTCTTCACTTCTGCTCCCGCTTCGGCAAGTTCCTTCTGGCTGCGGCTGGTTCCCCGTCCCAAATCTGCTGGGTAAATTCCGCCGTAAGTCCGTACTGGTCGTGAGGAATGTTGATATCCATACCCGGAATATCCATCGGCATTTCCACGACTTCGGACTGCCATGTCGCCTTGCCTGAAATGTTAAGATGCGGCAGCCAGGCATAGGCGGCATTTTTCAGGTCAATGCCTTTGGTCATTTCTATCAATGACATTTCCTTGATTTGCGGATAGTTATCGTATGCCCATCCGATGCACTCGTCCAGAGTGGTCTGGGCATGTGCCGCATATCCGGCGCAAATTGCGGCCATGGAAGTGCACATTTTTTTCAATACCCGTTTCATATTCAGTTGTTTTGTCATCTGACTCTCAGATAATCACTTATATGTCTTATCGCTTCGGCTTTTCTCTCATTGAGGAAGGCATCCATTTTTTCAGGATTGTCCCCGACAACCAGTTTTATCATCGGCATCAATGCGAACACAGAATAATCTGTCAGGACGATTTCGCAAATCAATCCTTCCATCGTCACAGGCGCCACAATGCCTTTTTCAATGGCAGCTTTCAGCCTCTCGTCATGTCGTGCAAACGACTTGCTCACCATATTTTTCATCCCGTCATGGTACTTTTCGAGCAATGCCGGAGCGGTATCTGCAATTTCCAGCAAAAGCCTGATCTCTCCGCTGTGAACCCGCATGAAGTCGAACAGTTTTTCAGTTACCTCCAGAACGGTTTCTACCAGTCCCTTGTCCGGAGACATTGACATCCTCAGTTCATCGTGCATTTTCATGATATACCCGTCCAGAACTTTTATGAATATCTGCTCCTTGGTACGGAAATAATAGTGCAGCTTGGCATGAGTCACCCCTGCCTGCCCGGCAATCATCGTGGTCGTCGCACCCTTGAATCCTTTCTCCTTGAAGAGTTTGTCAGCAGCCTCCAGAATCGCCGCTTCCGTATTCTTATTATTGTCTTTCATCACTTTCATATTAACACTTTTGTTTAACAGCATTGTTAATACAGCAAATGTAACCTTTATTCCGATACGTTGTACAGAATTATCAGATTATTTTTTGTTAATTTTGCATTAACAAAAAAGCAACTGCATGCTGAACATGAAAAACATTGACAGAAAAGTAGTTGCCGCCGTGGCGGTTTTCTTGCTGCTGGCGGTGGTATATTTCGTTCCCAAGCCGGTACTGCGCATGGCATTGCCGGAAATCATGGTGAAATACAGGATTGTCGGCCCGCTGCTGACATTGTCATCGGCAGGAATTTTTCTCGCGCCGAGGCTGATGACTTTGGCAATGATTTTCTCGTTGTGCGGTGACTACATGGGTGCGGGCGGCAATTTCATCGGGCAGATGTCTTTCTTCGCGGCGGCTCATGCGATGCTGATTGCATTTTTCGTACAGCGGTTCCGGACACTGCCGGCAGACTTGCAGGCGTGCCGATATCAGGAAAGTGTGCCGGATGGGGCTCCGGCCCGAAAAGGTGTACGCGCCAAAGCATTGACAGTCATATGCGCAGCGACGACGGCGGCAGCATTGCTGACCTTCGCATTGACCTGCATCATTCCGCATGTTCCGGCCGGCGTCACCCGCATCGGATGCGTCATTTACGCAGTTCTGATATGTTCAATGCTGGCCATGTCAATGTTGCAGCGGCATGGTTTGTTCGCGTTGGGTGCGGCGCTGTTCCTGTTCTCCGATATCATATTGTCATGGCACAGGTTCGTTTCCCCTGTGCCATACAGCAAATATTTGATAATGATTACATACTATTCCGGCCAGCTCATCCTGTGGCTCACCGCCGTGGCGAAAGATAAGTAACGCACTTTTTTTCTTTCACGTTACTGTACGGTGATAGTAAAACTGGTTTTCAGCTCGCCGTTTCCATATTTGTAAAGCACATTGACTTTGGTTGTGCCCTTTTTACCGTGAGTCTCTATATAGAAATCAGAACCAATCGTGGCTACCTCCGGGTCTGAATAACTGAATGAAAGCTTGCTATAGTCCAATTCGAAATTGGCGTCAATGTTACTCTCGATATTAATCGGTTTAGACCTTGGTAATATCATATATGAACTATTCTTCATCGAAAGCTTGACATTATCGACTTGTACGGTACATCTTGCAAATTTCCCTGCCAATGTAGCAAGTATATCGACAGTTCCCGCAGCCACAGCCGTAACTTTTCCGGTCTGGTCAACGGTAGCTACTCCTCCGTTGCTACTTCCCCATTTGATGTCCTGATCAGTGGCATTGCTTGGCTGCACATGCGCCTTAATGGTATACGTGCATCCCACAGGCAACAGCAGCGATGACTGCTCTAAAGCGATTCCGGTCACAGGAACTTCCTTTTTCTCTACAGTGATCTCACATGACGCGCTGAACTCACCGTCTTCGGTCTTTACTGTAACCGTGGCCTTTCCTGCCCCTCTTGCCTCCACATAACCATTGCTGCCGCCCGATGTACTGGTCACGCTGACAACATCAAGATCACTGGTCCACCATTCCACATTTTTATTGGTCGCATTTGCAGGCTCTACCGTAGCTGTAAGTGTTCCTTTATCCCCCTCACGAAGTGTCATAGACGCAGCACTCAACTTGACGCCCGTCACAGCGATGACCTTCTTTTTCACAGTCACCTCACATGACGCACTGAATCCGCCGTCATTGGTCTTCACGGTTATCGTCGCCTTTCCTTCCCCGACAGCAGTCACGAGTCCCTCCTGACTTACGGTAGCCGCACTTTCATTACCGCTTTCCCACACGACACTCTTGTCAGTAGCATTTTCCGGCATCACGGTAGCAACCAGGGTCTCAGTCTCTCCTTCAATGAGAGTGGTCGAGGTCTTGTTCAATCCGACTTCTGTCACCAATACGCTTTTATCCTTTTCCTTCTTGCAGGAATAGGTCGCAATCAATGAAACACTCAAGAGGATTGTAAATAGTGCAATTAATCTTCGTTTCATGGTTATCTAGATTTTTGATTTGGCCAAATTTATGACTATCAGCCAAGTAATCCAAACAATTTCTCTAGGTAATTTTACCTATTTTACCGTGTCACACGCATATCTTTCACAAATATCCTCCCGACGGCTGCGACAATGCCTCCGTGTTTCGGCAATAATGTGATGTTCTGCCGTGGGCGCATTGGCATGGATTGCATTGGCCACGGATTGTATTGGTCATGGATTGCATTGGCATGGATTGCATTGGTCATGGATTGCATTGGCATGGGTCGCACTGGCTCGGGTTGCATTGGCCCTGGACCATTTTGTACCGCGAAAACGTTTTATGCGGAACAAAGTGTTGTCATTCAAGAGTGCATCAATCTATATTACCGGGAACCTGAAGAATATACCAGACATGGACTTGCATATAGAGACCCGATAACTGAAGGATACTGCCCCACCCCGAACTTTTTCATTCGAGGTAAATATTTCGCAGAAAACGACAATCCATTCAGCACGACAGAATTGCATATCAACAGATTAGACTTCAACAAAAAACGGGACATGCAGTTTCAGTTTCCAGGCAGGCTTTTCGACAGAGACACATTGATACTCATGACGTTCGAGGTTAATTTCATGTATATCTTACATGCTTTCGCCACAGGAAATGACGTTTCCAATGCAAAAGCCGCTTTGCGCTCACACTTCAGGAAAGGATTCATAGAGACTCTAGAGTCACTATACGAGATAAAGCCGCTTGAGAACGTTACCGCGAAATTCGTAACTCAGAATTTTCACGAATTCAATGGTAAAGTATTCTATGACAATGCCAATAAAAGATTTATATCAGCATCGCCGCGATTGCCGATATCGTCGGGACACGGCCACGGGGATTTTTGTAACTAACTGATAATCAGATACCATTTTAACAGTAGCGTGGAAACGCAGGCTTTTTTTGGCCACGTTTCCACGCCCCGTTTTATAACTCATTGAAAATCAACATCTCCAGAAACGAGGCGTGGCCGCGTCCCGCCGTCAATACGTAACTGCGGAGACGCTTACCGTTAAAACATAGACATGCAACAATCCCCACGCGGCGAAGCCCGGACGGGGGTGGCGGCTTTGGAGGCATGGTCGCCCATGACCTTGTGAATGGGTGGCAGGCGGCAGCCTGACGGGATGAGCGAAGCGAACCTCCAGAGGCGCCACCGCCGGCCGGGCGTGACCAAAAGCCACATGACCGATAAGAAAAAAAGAATCCTTGGGGATTACTCCAAGTTTTACTGAACCAAGGAATCATTTTTGCAACAAAAGGCAGGTTACGAAAATAAACTGCACAAAACATAAAATCTGTTGATATGAAAAAATTGTTGTTTTCACTTCTGGCCGGTATCGCCATGGTGTCATGCGCTAATGACACGGTAAGTCTCGAAGTCAGGACCAAACAGGGAACTCTGGAAGGTTTTGAACAGGATGGCGTAAAAACATTTTTGGGAATTCCTTTTGCCCAGGCTCCTGTAGGAGAGCTCCGTTGGAAGGCACCGCAGGCTCCACTGAAATGGGAAGGTGTACGCGAGGCCAAGACTTTCGGGAATGACCCTATGCAGCCTGACATTTACGGAGACATGTCGTTCAGAGGTCCGAAACGCAGTGAGGATTGCCTTTATCTGAATGTGTGGACAACAGCCAAAACCACTAAGGACAAACTTCCTGTCCTCATCTATTTCAATGGAGGCGGGCTGATGGCAGGTTCCGGTTCCGAACCACGTTATGATGGAGCGGCCATTTCCAGAGAAGGTGTAATCGGCGTCACGGCCAACTACAGGGAGGGCGTGTTCGGATTTCTGGCCCACCCTGAACTTACCGCAGAATCAGCTTATGGCGGAAGCGGAAACTATGGATTCCTTGACCAGGTTGCAGCTATCGATTGGGTAAAGGACAATATTTCTGTTTTCGGCGGAGACCCTGACAGAATCACTATAGTAGGTGAATCAGCAGGTTCATTCTCTGTCAGCCTCCTTATGGTTTCACCTCTTTCCAAGGGCAAAATCGCCGGAGCAATGCTTTCCTCCGGAGCCGAAGTTCTCCCTTATGCTGCTGAACCTCAGGCCAAAGCAGAGGCAGATGGCAAGGCATATCTCGAGAGCAAAGGTTTGATGAGCATCGCAGAGGCTAGAACTTTGGATGCCGACAAACTTCAGGAACTCCTTCCTCCGAACGGGATGCACCGCGTCGTTCTTGACGGTTACTTCATGACAGAAACTCCTGACGCCGTATTTGAGAAAGGCGAACAGGCAAAAGTTCCGCTTCTTGCAGGATGGAATTCTCTGGAAGGCTCCCCGCTTCAGGCTCTGGCCGGTCAGGAACCGACTCTTGAGAACTACAAGAGAGCCATGTCAGCAAGATTCGGCGACATGACCGATGAGATTTTCGAAGCCTATGGTCTTCTTGCCGATGCTGACGTAGTCAGCCAGAAAGGCATTGACCTTGCTTCTGATCTTTTTACCGGATTCCCGACCTGGAAGGCATGTGATTATCATGCAAAGACTTCCGGCCAGCCGGTTTTCAGATATAAATACAATCATCCGCGTCCTGAAGTCTCAGACAAGATGGGTGACAAGGTAGCGGCTCTTGCCGGTGGCGTCCGCGAAAAGACGACAGAAGAAAAGGCTGCCGGGAAGAAACCTGTTCCTGTCATCAATGGTGCGGTTCATTCTGCAGACATTGAATATGCAATGGGCAACCTTTCCACTAATGAGTATTATGCGTGGACTGAAGATGACTACAAGATTTCAAAACTGTTCTTGAGTTTCTACGCAAATTTCTGCAAGACCGGCAATCCTAACGGAGAGGGACTTCCTACCTGGACGCCTATCAATGACAAACTGGATGCCGCTCCTGTGATGCAGATTGACATTGACTCAAAGGAGATTGCGGATCCGGCCCGTGAAAATGCCTACAGGACGCTGGAGAAATTTTACCGCAGCCATGCTTCTATGCTATGCCGCGTATAATGTATTTCTGTTCAGCAGATTGTAAATTACCGCTATCCGTGACGAGCAGAACCGAAGACAATGAAATCTTGGAGATTTCAGAAAAAACGGTTTCCCAAAATAGCAAGATTATTATTAATTTTGTCATCTAAACAGCAACACGATGCACACACTATACACATTGACATCAAGCCTGCATAGCGAGGCGGCATGTAGTCCAGCAGAAGAAGGATTCATAAGGGAAATCGAAGCGATGATTGGAGAAAGGTTCTGCTTCATGGGCGAAGATTTCTCCGGATATGGGGAGACACGTAACAACCTCATCTATGTCCGGACAGGGGGCACTGAAGGGATTTTCAAGAGCATATTCTGCAAAGACGGAAAACTGCAGGTGCCTGGAAACGAACCGATCAGACTGCTTACAAGCGGCAAGAGCAATTCATTGGCTGCGTCAATGGAAATATTGTCATTCCTGAACCGTAACGGATATCCGGGAGAAATCATACATGGAAACACAGAAGAAATCGTCGGGAAACTGGAAGCAGGCTTCACGAGGGGAAACAAGAGCCATGTGCGAGAATATGAACTGGGGCGGATATTGGAGGGAATGAAAGTCGGAGTCGTCGGGAAGCCATCGGACTGGCTGATTTCCAGCGATGTAGACTATGTTACAGCAAAAGAACGACTTGGCGCGGAAATCATTGACATTGACATAAACAAGCTTGTCGACCTGGCCAAGACACCTGACAGGACCTTGCTGAAAGAGTTGGACCTCAATGCATTGAACAAGCCGAAATTCGGACGCGAAATAACGGAAAAAGACTTCGGAAAGGCACTTGACATATATTGCGCGCTCAAGACAATCGTGAACGAATATGGACTGGACGGAGTGTCCCTGAGATGCTTCGACCTGCTCACCGCGCTGGGCAATACAGGATGTCTGGCATTGGCAATCCTTAACAGTCAGGGAGTTGTAGCAACCTGCGAAGGCGATGTGCCGGCCTTGCTGTCAATGTGCATCGCCAACAAAAAATATGGCACGCCTGGATTCCAGGCCAACCTCTCACGCATTGACGGAGACAAATTGCTGTTTGCGCATTGCACAGTGCCTCTGAACATCGTAAGCGGCTACTGTTACGACACGCATTTCGAATCAGGAATCGGAGTGGCCATACATGGCACGATTCCGGCAGGACCTGCGAAGATACTAAAGGTTTCGCCAGACTGCACGGAAATGTTTCTAGAAGACGTCAATATCATTGAAAATCAATATAATGACAATCTCTGCCGGACACAAATAATCGTGGCGGCTCCCGGACTTGCAGATTATTTCCTGCGCTCATCCATCGGGAACCACCACATTATAATTCCGACCCGATAAAGTTCGGGTCCGCAAGTTAGCCTCTAGAATTTCAATACCGCCGTAACCGGGTAGTGGTCAGAGATGTATGGCACTCCGGCGAAACTCTCCGTCACGGTGTGGAAACTAGGACATTTGGAGAAACCGCTATAATAAATATAGTCAATCGTCAGACCGGCTGTAGTCGCAAGATCCACGAACTGGTCCCCTATCGCGGCATGCTTGAGCGGTTTGCCGAAAGCATTGAAAGAAGGGATGCTGTCGGTCACTTCCGCCGTAGCGCGGGCACTGGACATTATCTGGTCCAGGTCATCCAGCACGGCATCAGCCGGAAGGACATTGAAATCACCGGTCAGGACCATCGGATATTTCTTGGGATTGATATTGTCAATACGCTCCACGATGAGCTTCAGACCGTTCTTTTCAGCCTCGCGGCCCTGATGGTCAAGATGGGTATTCACATAATAGAACTCCTTTCCGGACTTGCGCATTTCCAGAAGGGCCCATGTGGCAGTGCGGCGACATGCGGCATCCCAGCCGAAAGACGGAACCTCAGGAGTCTCAGAAAGCCAGAACGTACCCCAATCCTTCAGTTCAACCGTCTTGGTATTGAAGAAAATCATCATCATTTCACCGGCTGACTTTCCATCATCACGACCTACTCCAACTCCGTCATAGTCGGGACATTGCTCCTTAATATACTCCGCCTGGAAATCGAAAGCCTCCTGCAGTCCCATGATATCGGGACGGAGCTCGTTCACCATGGCGGCAGAAGCCTGCTTGCGTAATTCCCAGGAATTCTCCCCATCCTTCGCAACACCCATCCTGATGTTGAATGATACGACCTTCAGTTCGTCAGCCGCCGGCCGACACTGTACAAATGCCAGCAGAACCGACAGTACAATAAAAAATCTCTTCATATTTTTCAATGTTTTTGTTTAGTACTGCAAATATACGCAAGGAAAAGCTAATATTCACGATTTGACCCGCAGTTATTGGGTGATGCTGAAAAAATCACGTATATTAGTAGCAAATTTGAGGAATTTATGAAAGGAATCGTTCTTGCCGGCGGTAGCGGAACCAGGCTTTACCCTATCACCAAAGGCATCAGCAAGCAGCTGATACCGATATTTGACAAGCCTATGATCTACTATCCTATTTCCGTGCTGATGCTGGCAGGAATCAGGGAGATTCTCATCATATCCACACCTACGGATCTGCCTAATTTCCAGAGACTTCTGGGAGACGGAAGCGACTTCGGAGTAAAATTCGAATACGCGGAGCAGCCGTCACCGGACGGCCTTGCACAAGCATTCATCATCGGTGAAAAATTCATTGGCAATGACTGCGCCTGCCTGGTACTTGGAGACAATATCTTCTACGGAGCAGGACTGAATGCCATGCTGCAGCAGGCTGTAATAGACGCGGAAGAACACCATAAAGCCACGGTTTTCGGATACCGCGTAAGCGACCCGGAAAGATACGGCGTAGCGGAATTCGACAGGAACGGCAACTGCCTCAGCATCGAAGAGAAGCCGAAGAACCCGAAGAGCAACTATGCAGTAGTCGGCCTGTATTTCTACCCGAACAAGGTCGTGGACATCGCCAAGACCATAAAGCCTTCGGCAAGAGGCGAACTGGAAATCACCACCGTCAACCAGAACTTCCTGCAGGCCAATGAATTGAAGGTCCAGACAATGGCACGCGGATTCGCATGGCTCGACACAGGGACACACGACTCGCTCTCCGAGGCATCCACCTTCATCGAGGTCCTGGAGAAACGCCAGGGACTGAAAGTCGCATGTCTGGAAAGCATTGCATACAGGCAGGGATGGATAGATGCGGAACAACTGAAGAAAGCGGCGGCGCCTATGCTCAAGAACGATTACGGAAAATACCTCATGTCCATCCTTAACGAGGGACCTGACACACTGAAGAAAGATCTGGAGTATTGAAATGAATCATACAATATTAGTCACAGGAGCGGACGGACAGCTCGGACGGGAAATGCAAATCGCCTCCCGCGGCAGCCGTAACCAATTCATATTCACCGACATTGCCGGAGAACACGAGAGACTCGACATCACCGACCCGCAGGCCATTGCGGACATCGTCCGCGGGAATCATGTCAATGTCATCGTGAATTGCGCCGCATATACCAATGTCGACAAGGCTGAAACCGACCCGGAAACCGCAAACCTGCTGAACAACATTGCAGCAGGCAATCTGGCTGACGCAATGAAAGCCGTAAACGGCACGCTCATACATATTTCCACGGATTACGTATTCCAGGGAGACAGGAACATCCCATGCCGGGAAGACTGGCCGACAGAGCCGCTGGGCGTATACGGGAAAACTAAATTGGCAGGTGAAAAAAGCATTGAAGCCACAGGATGCGCGAGCATAATCATCCGCACAGCATGGCTCTACTCCCCTTTCGGAAAGAACTTCGTGAAGACAATGCGCGACCTCACCTCCAGCCGGGAAAGCCTGAATGTAGTCTTCGACCAAGTGGGGACACCGACCTATGCAGGCGACCTGGCGGAAACAATATGCAGAATCATTGAAACCGGGCAGATGGACAAGACAGGCATCTACCACTTCAGCAACGAAGGCGTCTGCTCATGGTTCGACTTCGCGAAAGCCATCTGCGAGATGAGCGGCAATACCTGCGACATCCGGCCATGCCACAGCGATGAATTTCCGAGCCCGGTGGCAAGACCACATTTCTCGGTACTCGACAAGACCAAAATCAAGCAGACATTCGGAATCCGCATACCATATTGGACGGACTCATTGAAACGCTGCATCGAAGAAATTGAAAACAGCTGACACCAATGGAAAGCAAAAGAAATATACTCATTACAGGCGGTGCAGGCTTCATCGGAAGCCACGTCGTCAGGCTGTTCGTGAACAAATACCCTGATTACCATATCATCAATCTCGACAAGCTGACCTACGCCGGTAACCTCGCCAATCTCCACGACATCAAGGACAAGCCGAACTACACCTTCATCAAGGCAGACATCTGCGATTTCGAAACCGTGCTGGAAATCATCCGGAAGCACAATGTCGACGGCATCATCCACCTCGCAGCGGAAAGCCACGTCGACCGCTCGATAAAGGACCCGTTCACCTTCGCCAACACCAATGTAATCGGCACATTGTCAATGCTTCAGGCCGCAAGGATTCATTGGGAAAGCCAGGAAAAGCCTTGGGAAATCAATGGAGTGCCATGCCTCTTCTACCATATTTCCACTGATGAGGTATATGGGGCGCTGGAAATCACGGCCCCGGACGGCCTGGAATCTCCTTTCTCCACGAAAGCATCCTCGGCGCATCATCATGTCTATGGAGAAAAATTCTTCACCGAAGAGAACAGCTACCATCCGCATTCGCCATATTCCGCGGCGAAGGCGGCTTCGGACCATTTCGTGAGATCATTCCACGACACCTACGGCATGCCGACATTGGTTACCAACTGTTCGAACAATTACGGGCCATACCAGTTCCCGGAGAAGCTGATTCCATTGTTTATCAACAACATACGGCACAGAAAGCCGCTCCCGGTCTATGGCAGGGGAGAAAATGTCCGTGACTGGCTCTTCGTGAAAGACCATGCGAGAGCGATTGACACCATCTTCCACAAAGGACAAGTAGCCGATACCTATAATATAGGCGGGTTCAATGAATGGAAAAACATTGACCTCATAAAAGTATTGGTCAATACGGTCGACAGACAGCTGGGCAGGGCGGAAGGCGAAGACCTGGACCTCATCACATTCGTCACGGACCGCAAGGGACACGATATGAGATACGCCATCGACTCAAGGAAATTGCAGAAAGAACTTGGCTGGGAGCCTTCGCTCCAGTTCGAGGAAGGCATTGAACTGACAGTAAGATGGTATCTTGAAAATCAGGAATGGCTGGACAATGTCACCAGCGGAGATTATTTGAAATACTACCAAAACATGTACGGAGCACTATAACATGAAAGTTACAAAGACAGATATAGAGGGGGTTGTGATTTTGACGCCCCGGATTTTCATAGACGAGCGGGGATATTTTTTCGAGAGCTGGTCAAGACATGAATTCGAAGAAAAAATCGGCAAGATAGATTTCTGCCAGGATAATGAGAGCATGTCCACATACGGCGTGATACGCGGACTGCATTTCCAGAATCCTCCATACGCACAGAGCAAGCTGGTGCGGTGCATAAAAGGAAGAGTTCTTGATGTCGCGGTAGATATCAGAAAAGGCTCCCCGACTTACGGAAAACATGTAGCAGTGGAACTCACGGAAGACAACCACAGGCAGATGTTTATCCCGAAAGGCTTCGCTCACGGATTCTCGGTTCTGAGCGAAACCGCATTGTTCCAATACAAATGCGACAATTTTTACCATCCGGAGGCGGACGGCGGCATCTCACTGGAAGACGGAACATTGGGAATTGACTGGAAAATTCCGGACGAACTGAAGTTATTGAGCGAAAAAGACAAAAGACATATAAAACTGAACGAATTTGACAGTCCGTTCAGCTACGATAAGTAAGCATGAAAAAATAAGTTGGTATAGATTTGTGAAGTATTTTCGAGGATAGATTTCTTTTCGAAGAAGGAGTGTACTGGACGTACACGACTGATGAGAAAAGGAATATAGACCGAAAAGACGAACAAAGATTACCAAGTTATTTTTTAAGGATTACAAAGTAATAAAGAATCATAATGGACTGGTTAACAGGATTATTTACAAATCAAACATTTATACAGGCCATACTCGTCCTCTCGCTGATTTGCGCGATCGGACTGATATGCAGCAGAATTACAATCAAGGGCGTCTCGCTCGGAATCACATTCATTTTCTTCGCGGGAATCATTGCAGGCCATTTCGGATTGACGATAGATCCGCAGATGCTCGCATTGGCACAGAACTTCGGACTCATATTGTTCGTCTACGCCCTCGGTCTCCAGGTGGGTCCCAGCTTTTTCCCGTCATTGAAAAAAGGCGGCATAAAATTGAACCTTCTGGGTCTGGGAGTATTGGCACTTGGAGCGGTTATGGCGGTAATAGTCAGCATGTTGACTGACATTTCCCTGCCTACGTCCGTCGGTCTTCTCACTGGAGCGGCCACCAATACGCCTATGCTTGGTGCGGCACAACAGTCACTTCTGGAGGTCTACCCTGATGCCACTGCCACATCCAACGAGATGGCGATGGCCTGCGCGGTAGGCTACCCGTTCGGCGTAATCGGCGTGATACTATGCGTAGTAATATTGAAACTGATATTCCACAAGCCGGGTTCCAATGCTAAAGAACAGCATGACAATCAGACATTTGTGTCAGAATTCCGCATCAGCAATCCGGCGATATACGGAAAAGCGATAAAAGACATCATGAAGGACGTGTCCATCAGGCTTGTCGTGTCCAGGGTATGGAAATTCAACGGAAACAATGAAGACGATGCCAATGACGGCACGGTAATCATACCGAACGGAGATACGATTCTGGAGAAAGGCGAGCATGTACTGGTCATGACCAAGGAAACGGAAACCGGCATTGCCGAGAAGCTTTTCGGAGAAACCGTCCACAAGGACTGGAACAAGAAAGACATTGACTGGAACCATCTTGACAGCACATTGGTATCGCGTCATGTGCTTGTCACACAGCCACATATGAACGGAGCCAAACTTGGCGACCTGCACCTCAGGAATGCATACGGCATCAATATCACCAGAGTTAACAGGGCGGGCATCGACATTCTTCCGTCAAGCGGGCTGCATCTCCAGATAGGTGACAAGCTTACCATCGTGGGAAAGGAAGTCGCCATCGACCGGGTGGCAGAAGTGCTTGGAAACCAGGAAAAAGAGCTGAGAAATCCCAACTTGTTTTCCATCTTCATCGGCCTAATTCTCGGCCTTCTGCTGGGAAGCATACCGTTCGCCATACCCGGAATGAGCATTCCGGTCAAACTTGGTATCGCCGGAGGCCCGATAATCGTAGGAATCCTAATGGGAGCCTACGGTTCACGCATGCACCTTACCACATATACTACACGAAGTGCGAACCTGATGCTCAGGCAGATGGGACTCACCATCTACCTCGCCGGACTGGGATTAAGTGCCGGCCCTGGATTCTTCGAGACGGTATTCCAGCCGGAAGGACTGCTCTGGATTCTGCTCAGTTTCCTTATGGCAATCGTCCCTGTCCTGATAGTGGGATTCATCGCCACGAAATTCTGCAAGACGAGCTATGCATCCAATATCGGTATGCTCTGCGGTGCAATGGCGAACCCGATAGCGCTCAATTACGCCCTCAGTACCGTCGAGGACGATGAGCCTTCTGTAGCTTATGCAACAGTTTACCCCGTCGAGATGTTCTTGCATGTCATTACAGCTCAAATGATTATGCTGCTCTGCATCTAGAATGTCGACGGGGCGGGTATAAAGAGATCGTTGAAGTTGCGATTTTATTTCAGGAGACGTGCGCGGAGTTTGGCGAGCATGTCACGGGTCATTGACTCAAGGTCATACTCAGGCTTCCAATCCCATTCCTGACGTGCGCAAGAGTCGTCCATGCTGTCAGGCCAGCTGTCTGCGATGCTCTGCTTCAGCGGATCAGGCTGATATTCCATTTCGAAACCCGGAACCTCACGGCGGATTGCCTCATAAATGGTCTCAGGAGCGAAACTCATTGACGCGATATTGAACGCATTACGGTGAATGAGTCTTGAAGGATCAGCCTCCATAAGTTTGATGGAGCCGTTGAGCGCGTCAGGCATATACATCATATCCATCAATGTACCAGGCTTCAGAGGGCAGACGAATTTCTCGCCACGGACAGCAGCATAGTAAATATCCACTGCATAGTCGGTAGTTCCGCCGCCTGGAAGGGTAACATTGGAAATAAGGCCAGGGAAACGTACCGCGCGTGTATCCACACCATATTTGGTGAAATAGTAGTCACTGAGAAGCTCGGTGGTAACCTTGGTCACGCCGTACATCGTACGAGGACGCTGGATAGTGTCCTGAGGAGTTCCGACATGCGGAGTGCTGAGACCGAAGGAACCGATGGAACTAGGTGTGAACACTGCACATCCGTTCTCTCTGGCAACTTCGAGAACATTCCACAAACCGTCAATACCGATTTTCCATGCCAGCTTCGGCTTGGACTCGGCAACAACGGAAAGGAGAGCCGCAAGATTGTAAATCGTGTCAATGCGGTACTTCTTCACTGCGGCGGCAATCATCTCGCCATCAGTAACGTCCACCACTTCAGACGGACCTGACTCCTTGAGTTCACCCTTAGGCTCGCTTCCATGAATGTAACCTGCTACGACATGGTCATTTCCATATCTTTTACGCAATTCCATAGTGAGCTCGGAACCTATCTGTCCAGTCGCTCCAATTATGAGAATGTTCTTCATATCGGTACTTTAACTTATTGTTTTAATAAATTTGTTCACAAAAATAATTAGATTTTCATGATTTCCGAAGAAAATCATAACAAATCGTTAAAACTTTTTAATATGCTTTGATTTTATGTGATTTCTGCGTAATTTTATGACACAAATGAAACACAAAACGTTTATATATGTACGGAAAAATGAAAGAGCATCTCAGCAAGACTCTCGCTGAGATCCGCGAGGCGGGCCTCTACAAGGAGGAGCGCCTTATCGAGAGTTCCCAGTCAGCCTCCATCCAGGTAGCCGGTAAAGAGGTACTGAATTTCTGCGCCAACAACTATCTCGGACTCGCCAACGACCCGAGACTGGTCAATGCTTCAGCGGCAATGATGGCGAAACGTGGATTCGGCATGGCATCTGTACGTTTCATCTGCGGAACACAGGACATCCACAAACAGCTTGAGGATGCCATCAGCGAATATTTCCATACGGAAGACACCATTCTTTATGCGGCCTGCTTTGATGCGAACGGCGGTGTTTTCGAACCTCTCCTGACTGATGAAGATGCCATCATTTCTGATACATTGAACCACGCATCCATCATCGACGGCGTACGTCTCTGCAAAGCCAAGAGATACCGCTATGCAAACGCTGACATGGCTGATCTTGAGCGTTGTCTGCAGGAGGCCCAGGCACAGAGATTCAGAATCATTGTAACTGACGGCGTATTTTCCATGGACGGCAACGTGGCTCCTGTCGACAAGATCTGCGAACTGGCAGAGAAATATGATGCCCTCGTGATGGTGGACGAATCACATTCAGCCGGTGTCGTAGGTGCTACAGGTCACGGAGTAAGCGAACTCACCAACACATACGGAAAGGTTGACATCTATACCGGAACGTTAGGAAAGGCATTCGGCGGAGCAATGGGCGGATTCACCACAGGCCGCAAGGAAATCATCGACCTCCTCAGACAGAGAAGCCGTCCTTACCTGTTCTCCAACTCATTGGCACCATGTATCATAGGCGCCAGCCTCGAAGTGTTCCGCATCCTGAAGGAAAGCAATGAACTTCACGACAAGCTTGTAGAGAACGTCAACTACTTCAGGGACAAGATGATGGCTGCCGGATTCGACATCAAGCCTACACAGAGTGCAATCTGCGCCGTTATGCTCTATGACGCCAAGCTTTCACAGGTTTTCGCAGCGAAGATGCAGGAGGAAGGCATCTATGTAACAGGTTTCTACTACCCTGTCGTTCCGAAAGACCAGGCGAGAATCCGTGTCCAGATTTCAGCTGCGCATGACAAGGGCCAGCTCGACAAGTGTATCGCCGCATTCATCAAGGTCGGCAAAGAACTCGGCGTACTCAAATAGCCGATACCGGACATACATTGATACGGGAACTGTCCAAAACCATGGGCGGTTCCCTTTTCTTTTGGATATTTTTCCTATCTTTGTGACAAGAACTTCAACAGATGGACAATGCTGTTTTGTGCGTAAAACAGCGCATGAATTTATTGAAACAAGATGTCAGAGAACAATATATTCGAAAACAAGATTCTGGTCCTGGACGGGGCGATGGGTACAATGATTCAGCGATACGGACTGGAAGAAATTGATTTTCACGACAATGGCGTGAAAAAAGACTATCCGGAAACAAATGCAGACACTGCGGAAGCACTGGAATTTCTGAGACAGAGCAGCCGCGAACTGAAGGGCAACAATGAGTGCCTTAACCTGACGCACCCGGAAATCATTGAAGAAATCCATCGGGAATACATAGCTGCCGGAGCAGACATCATCGAATGCAACACATTCAGTGCCAACCGCATATCACAGAAAGAATATGGAACGGAAGCATTGTCCTACATCATGGCGCGCGAAGGTGCGGCCATCGCGAGAAGGGCTGCGGACAGCACCGGCGGACGACGGATTCATGTAGCTGCCAGCATTGGCCCGACATCGAAATCATTGAGCCTGGCTCCGGACATCAATCACCCCGACATGCGCCCGTACAGCTTCGCCGACATGGTCGAGGCTTACGGCGAGCAGATACGCGGAGTCATTGACGGCGGTGCCGACATCATCCAGATAGAAACCTGCTTCGACGCACTGAACACGAAAGCGGCATTGTATGCACTGGAAAAGATTTCGCCTGACGGAAGTTTCCCTGCAATCGTTTCAGTATCAGTCAATGACAAGAGCGGCAGGACATTGACAGGACAGACCGTAAGGGCGTTCTACACTTCAGTAAGCCACTACCCTCTCCTGGCATTCGGACTCAACTGCTCACTTGGAGCGGAGGACCTGATGCCTCTCGTAAAGGAGGTATCGGAGTTTGCGGAATGCGCCGTCATCTGCTATCCCAATGCCGGACTGCCTAATGAAATGGGCGGTTATGACGAGACTCCGGAGGAAATGGCGCTGCAAGTCAGGAAGATGGCTGAAGCAGGTATTCTCAATATCATAGGAGGCTGTTGCGGCACCACTCCGGCACACATTGCCGCTATAAGCGAAGCTATAAAAGATATCAGGCCACGAAAGACTGACACCGGCACCGGCATTGACAAGACATTGACAGTGAGCGGATTGGAACCGGTAAGCATTGACCTGAAAAACAGCAATTTCACGAACATCGGAGAGCGCACGAATGTGGCAGGCTCCCGCAAATTCGCGAAACTCATCGCGGCCGGGGACTACGAGACCGGACTGCAGATTGCGGCCGACCAGATAGAAAACGGCGCGAGCATCATTGACATAAATATGGATGACGCCATGCTGGACAGCCGTTCCTGCATGGAGAAATTCGTGAGATATATTTCCAACGACCCGGCTGTGGCGAAAGCGGCATTGATGATAGACTCATCGCATTGGGAAACCATTGTAGCCGGTCTGCAAAACGCTCAGGGAAAGTGCATTGTAAACTCCATCAGCCTAAAAGAAGGTGAAGAAGATTTCCTGAAAAAGGCGGCGGAAATCCATGCGCTGGGAGCGGCAATGGTGGTGATGGCATTCGACGAAACCGGTCAGGCTACCACGTTCAGCAGGAAGATAGAGATTTGCGAGAGAGCATATAAACTGCTGACAATCAAGCTGAACATCCCGCCGCATGACATTATTTTCGATGTCAATGTCCTTTCAGTCGGAACAGGAATCGAGGAGCACGCCAAATACGGCATTGACTTCATCGAAGCCGTCAGATGGATAAAGCATAACCTGCCTGGAGCATATACTTCCGGCGGTATTTCGAACCTGTCTTTCGCATTCCGAGGGAACAACACCGTCCGCGAGGCGATGCATTCGATTTTCCTATATCACGCTGTCAATGCGGGACTTGACATGGGAATCGTGAATCCGGGAATGCTGCAAGTGTACGATGACATTGAACCTGATCTGCTGAAGAAGGCAGAGGACGTGATCCTGAACAGGGATGCGGATGCGACCGAGAGGCTTATCGCGAAGGCGCAGGAGATAATGGCAGCGAAAGAGGCAGCCAAAAACGGTGGCGCGACCACAAATTCCGCACAGGAAAACATTGACAGCCAGAACAGTACGCCGGAAGAGCGGCTTAAAGAATGTCTCGTAAAGGGACGCGGCGCCGGACTGGAGGCGGACGTGCTGGAGTGTTACCATAAATACGGTTCTGCGGTGAAAGTCATCGAAGGACCGCTGATGGCGGGAATGGAGCGCGTCGGTGAGCTCTTCGGCGACGGCAAAATGTTCCTCCCGCAAGTCGTGAAGTCCGCAAAAATCATGAAGGACGCGGTCGCAGTTCTCGAACCATACATGACCGGCGAGGGCAATGATTCCGGCACAAGACCTGTCATAATCAATGCTACCGTCAAGGGAGATGTCCATGACATAGGAAAGAACATCACCGGCATTGTCCTGAGCTGCAATGGTTTCGAAGTCATTGACCTGGGCGTGATGGTGGACAAGGAGAGGATTCTGGATGAGGCGCAGAAGCACAATGCCGCGATAATAGGGGCAAGCGGGCTGATTACGCCGTCGCTCTACCAGATGGAGGAATTATGCCGGGAAATGACCCGGCGCGGCATGGACACCCCGCTGTTCATCGGCGGCGCGACCACATCCGCATTGCACACTGCCGTCAAGCTGGCCCCTCTGTATCAGCATGTTTTCTATGCACAGGATGCTTCTTCGAGTGCGGTTATGGCGAAAAGGTGCATGATGGACAGGGAAAAATTCGAGGCAGCAGAGCACGAGGCGCAGAAAAAGCAGCAGGCCATGTATGAAAGCATGATGGCGAAACGTACGATGCAGGAAAGCGATGTGCCGGAAGCGGCATTCTCCGAAAACTCGTATCTCACACCTGAAGAATATTCGTTCTGCGACATTCCGGCCATGGAACTCTCTATAGATGAAATACTTCCCTACTTCGACTGGAGAATGTTCCTGGCTATTTGGGGCATAAAATACGGCGGGGACCTGCCGGACGATCCGATAATAGAGAAAACCGTAAAAGACGGCAAGGCAGTGCTGGAGAGATTCAAGACAAGGCATGAGGTAATCATCAGATTGTCAGAGAGAATCATGAATGCAAGACGCGAGGGCAACGACATTGTCATAAGCGGTGAAAGCACGAGATTCCCGATGCTGCGCCAGGAGAATATCGATGCGCATGGAGGAAGCAGATTGTCTCTTGCGGATTTCGTCCCGTCCGGTCATGACGGACCGATGGGCACATTTGCCATCAGTGTGGTCACGAATCATGGCCCGGCATGCACCTGCGGCTGCCAGGCTGGACTGCCGGACTTTTTCGCCAGAAGAGTTTATGGAAGAGCCTCAGGAGAAGACATTACCTCTCAACTGCCGGAAACGGCCACGAAAGATTATAACAGCATGATGGACAGGGCCGTAAGGGTAACATTGGCGGAAGCCGCATCTCTATGGCTGGATGATTTCCTGAAGAAACGGATGCATTGCGGCAGCGGAAGGAAAGTGCGGATCGTCAAGCCGGCAGCCGGTTATGCAAGCTGTCCGGACCATACATTGAAGAAAGATATACTGGACATCTTGCCGGAAAGCGGAAAACTGGGCATCCGGCTTACGGAGAGCTTCGCAATGATTCCGGACGCATCCATCTGCGGTTTCATATTTTTCCACCCGGATGCGACATATCCGGAAATCCGCCATATCAGCAAGGAACAGTTCGATGATTATGCTTCAAGGCGCGGCATGACAGAGCAGCAGGCGCGACAGTTCCTGGGACACCTTCTTTAATTCATAGACAAAGACGTAATACAATGAAAATCACAGAGATACTTAACGAAAGCAAGAAACCTTTCCCTTCGATAGAAATCGTTCCGCCACTTAACGGCATGAGCAAGGACGAATTGCTCGGAACCATCCGCAGTTTCATGGAATTCGCTCCGAAATATATCAACGTAACCTGCCACAGGGACGAATACGCCTTCAGAAAAGAGGCCAACGGCACATATTCCCGCCATCTGGTGAGGAACCGCATCAGCGAAGTAGCCGTCTGCGCTGCCATCATATCGGAATTCGATGTCAATGTCGTTCCGCATGTAATCTGCGGCGGGGCATCTGCCGAGGAACTGGAAAGCGATCTTTACAACTATAGATTCCTGGGAATCAGCAACATAATGGCTCTCCGCGGAGATTCCATAACCGGCGAAAAGAGGTTCGTTCCGCATCCGGAAGGTTACGCCCACGCCAATGAACTGGTCGAGGCCATCAGGCATTTCGATGAGCAAACAGGTGAATCATTCTGTATAGGTGTCGGCGGCTATCCGGAAAAGCATTTCGAGTGCGCCAACATTGAAACGGACATTGAAAATCTGAAGCGCAAGGTCGATGCGGGCGCGGATTACATTATTACACAGATGTTTTTCGACAACAAGGTTTTCTACCATTTCGTCGACCTGTGCAGGAAAGCCGGTATCAAAGTCCCGATCATCCCGGGCCTGAAACCGATTTCTACAGCCCGCCAGGTGGCACTTCTGCCTCAGTCTTTTTCTTTGGATATTCCGAAAGAACTTACCGAAGCTATCGCCCAAGCCGGAGACGACAAGGAAGAAGTCTACCGCATCGGAACCCAATGGTGCTCTGCCCAGTGCAAGGATCTCCTCGCCCACGGAGTTCCGGCCGTACATTTCTACACCATGGGCAAGCCGCGCAACATCACCGAGATAATGCGCGAGTGCTTCTAGGCGGACAGGACCTCATTGGCACGCTCCAGGGCGACATTGATGTTCGGACAGATGTTCTTCTCGCCGAGAAGGTGGTAGAAGCCTGCTTTTTGGAGGGCGGCGTGAACCTTGGGATTGACACCTGAAAGGACGACAGTAATATTGTTCTTCTGACTCATCTCGCAGAGGTTCGAAAGGTTATGGATTCCGGTCGAATCGATGAACGGCACCTTGCGCATACGGATGATACGCACCTTGGAACGGTCACGGAACTCGGACATAAGTTCCTCGAACTGGGTAGCTACACCGAAGAAATACGGACCATTGATTTCATAAACCTCCACGCCCTTAGGGATAGTCAGACCTTCGTCATACGTATGGATGCCAGACTCGTCCTGCACCTTGATTTCATTCTTTACAGCTGAGATTTCCGTAGTCTCCATGACACGGCGCATGAAGAGCACGCATGCCAGCATCAGACCCACTGCAATAGCCACAGTCAGATCGAAAATCACTGTCAGGAAGAAAGTTATGAGCAACACAGTGACATCCGACTTCGGGTTTTTCAGCAATGCCCTGAATGTTCTCCAGCCGCTCATGTTATATGACACGACCACCAGCACGCCGGCAAGGCAAGCCATAGGGATATATTGCGCCAAAGGCATGAGGAACAGCAAGATAAGCAGCAAGACACCAGCGTGGATCATACCGGCTACAGGCGTACGGCCGCCATTGTTGATATTGGTCATGGTACGCGCAATGGCTCCCGTCGCAGGAATACCGCCGAAAATCGGGGTAACCATATTGGCGACACCCAGCGCAATCAATTCCGTGTTGGAATTATGGTGGTCGCTGATCATACCGTCAGCCACAGTCGCGGAAAGAAGCGACTCGATGGCTCCGAGGGCCGCAATGGTCACGGCAATCGGGAAAAGGTTCTTCACCGCCTCCCAATCCAGCGCCGGCATCTCCGCCTTCGGCAATTGCGCCGCTATCGTGAATCTGTCGCCGATAGTGTCAATGCCTTCGATACCGAGACATGTTTTAAGTGCATAAACACCTGCTGTAATGAGGATTATGGCCACAAGAGACCCCGGAATCATGCGGGAGAATTTCGGGACGAGCATGATGATCAGCACGCTGAGGATGCTCACACCGGCATCCCACCAGTTTATCGTGTCCAGATGCCTGAAATACAGCATCCATTTGCCGATGAAGTCACCGGGAACGGTCTCTCCGCCGAAGCTGAGGCCGAACACATCCGCCATCTGCGTAGTAAAAATCGTCACGGCAATACCGCTGGTAAATCCCACTACCACTGGATAAGGAATGAACTTGATGACAGTTCCGAGCTTGAATGCGCCGAGCAGAATCAGCAGCACGCCGGCAATGATGGTCGCGACCGTAAGTCCGCCGATGCCATACTGCTGGATCACGCCATAGACAATGACGATGAATGCTCCGGTAGGGCCACCGATCTGAACCTTGCTTCCTCCCAGGAATGAGACAATGAATCCGGCAATGATTGCGGTCACGATACCCTTCTCCGGAGACACGCCGGAGGCAATGGCGAAAGCAATCGCCAGCGGAAGTGCCACGATACCGACAATGGTTCCCGCCATAAGATCTGACATAAACGTGGCCTTGCCGTAATTTCGGATGCAAGAGAAAAATTTCGGATGGAAGTCAAGTTTGGTCTTCATAAAATTTACCTTTAACATAGAAACCCTAAATTCCGCAGACCTATAGCCTGCCAAATCAACTATATAAGCGAATTTTGAATCGGCGAAGATACAACTTTAATCCGACAACATCAATTCTTTCGGGGGACTATTCTCCTTTCTCAACATTTTTAACCGCGTGCGAAAGGCTGTTCTGGATATCGACAGCATCTACCTGACCCGGAAGGATCTGGATAAGATTATGGCGGCAGACTGAGATGTAGTCCGGGATGCACGTGGTCACTTCGGCATCTTTTGCAGTGCTTTCCGCCAGGTAGTTCCGCAGGGCGCCAGTATTCCAGCCGAAGCCTAAGAAGAACCCACTGAAATAAATTCCAATTTACCGGTATAGCATAGGTCCCGACGATCTTTAAGAATTGCCAGGGCTTGTTCGGTTGTATCGTAGAGTGATTCTCAGTCGTTCTCGTCCAATTGGAAGATGGATTCAACCGGTTTGCCAAAATGGCGGGCAATCTTCAAGGCCAATACGGCAGAAGGGAGGTAACGCCCGGATTCAATGGAAATAATGGTGTTGCGGCTTACGCCTACTGCATCGGCCAACTGCAGTTGGGTGATGTCCATGATGGCCCTTTCTACGCGGACTGTGTTTTTCATAGAGCCTGTTCCTTTTTGGATTGACGGAGAAGTACGCGGAAGATCAGATAGTACAGGCCTGAGCCCGCTATAGGCAAGATAATTAGGAACAGCTCGCTCAAATAGAGACTCAGGGTTCCGTCATTATTCACGAACAAATCGAGCAAATGAAATTCCAGCGCAAGGCTCAGGAGCAGGAAAACTACGAAAAGCACATAACTGGTTAGCCCCAGGGCCTTCAGCCGCAGGCCGGAGATCATTTCGTCTTCAACTCTCTCCTTGGAGAGGGTAATAAAGAACAGTGATGCAATAAGAATGAGGTGGGATGATTTTGCCAGATACCAAACCACATCCATACTATGTGTGGCATATAAGACGATAATCTTGGCTACTACAATGAGAACAGTCAGGAGAAGAAGCCACCAGCCAATCTTCTGGCAGGAGTGAGGCATAAGGATACTTTTGCTATTCATGACGATTACTTGAATTGTGTTCCGATTGCAAAGTTAAGTATATTTTTCATAATGCAAAATATACTTTGCATATTTCTTAGTTTTCTTCCAAATTCAATATCTTCTGTCCATCTGCCTGAAGACAGTCTATGACTTGGAGAGGTACAGCAGTATGCCATCGCCGTGGAGATTGACGATAGCGGGCAAGTAAAAAGCGGGGCCCGGCAGACAGAACAAGGCCGCTCGTGCGTGAAATTGGTCCCCCCTGGCCGTGAAAAACGTGTTATAAGACTTCCGTCGGGACGCGGCCACGGGCTGAAATATAACTCGTTGATAATCAGAGTGCTTTTTAATGATGGCGTGGAAACGTAGCCAAAATAAGGCTGCGTTTCCACGCTGCGTATTATAACTCACTGAAAATCAATGTCTCCACAAACCGAGCGTGGCCGCGTCCCGCCCGCCTGCCACGTCTACCAGTCCGCAGGCTACGCCAGCAGTTTCTTTGTACCTCGGACGTGCTATGAAATGCAAATCAACCGGGATTTTACGTTGAGCCCGATTTTACGTTGAGCCCAAGTTCAGTATCAATTTTATATAATAAATGCCCCTGGAGTAACTCCAGAGGCATTTTTTGGAGGTGCCTAGCGGAATCGAACCGCTGTAGCAGGTTTTGCAGACCTGTGCCTAACCGCTCGGCCAAAGCACCATCGTTTGGGAATGCAAAAGTAGGCATTATTTTTTATAATCCAAAATTTTCGGGCAATAAAATCGCTACAATGCCTATTTTTTATGTTTATCTATAGTTCCGACGCAATACGGACCGACACTCGCAACAGGTCCGTAGCTATATAAAAGATCCCTTAACTGCGGATTAGCCTCCAAGCACTTATACGTGGTAATCAGCGACATAGGGCGGGTATTGGTCGTATCCGAAGCGGTTTTCATGAACGCTTCCACATCCTTGCCATAGTCCTTTATCTGTCTTCCCACATAGACATCAATATTTTCAGGTCTGTGCAGGCACAATGTCACCACATCGGTTCCCGTCGGCACTTCCTTGCATATTTCCCTGTAACCGAAATACGGATTCACTTTGGCAAGCACTCCTGAAGCGGCATAAACCGTCAGCAGCAATGACGACCCCACCAGAAATACAGGAAGATTCCAAACCTTTCTGCGCACAAGGAACCACAATGCCAACAAATTTCCCGCTGTCAGCAGAACGGCGGCGATTTTTACAGGCGGATCGAAAGCAAACGGATATTCCTTCCACGTCGCATCCAGCGGTTCGACATTGATGACGCCGAACAGTACAAGGCAGGCGACAATTCCGACCAGTGCGAATATGGCTGCAGGGATCCCGATAGCCCATGCTGCCCAGCGCCGGCATCCGCAACGGTTGACCGCCATCGGAAACAGATACACGATGAAAGGGAACATCGGAACCAGATAAACCGGAAGTTTGGAACTGAAGGAAGAAAGCATCACGAAAGTAGACGCGATCACGCAAAGGAAAAGCATCTCCTTGTCAGATTTCACAGCCTCGGCAGAAATGGAACCGGATTCAGTATTCTTCCGGCGAGGCCAGGCCGACAACATGAGCGAGCCTATCAGCAGCAATGTATAAGGCGCTATGCACCAAAGAATTGCGACAGCATAGAACCAGAACGGCTTGCTATGAGTGAAAGCATTGACAGCTCTTCCTACGGTCTGCTTGAACAGGAGATTGTCCAGATAGCTGACTCCCCCGTCGAGAAAGACACCGGTAAACCAAACCGCGCAAAGACCGGCTATCACGCCCCAGGTTTTCCAGCCGAGATATCTTCCGATGTCACGCGGTTTCCGCTTCACCAGCAGGAAAACAGCTATGGAAACCGGCGGAACCAGCAGTCCCACAGGACCTTTCGTAAACAATGCCAGGAAAATCCAAATCGGAAGAAGCCAGCTGCACTTACGGTAAACCACGGCATCTTCACCCTCCGGTTCGCCGTCGAGCCGTAGCTCGTACATTCTCCAAAATGTAAACAGCGCCAGTACAATGAACATGCACATCAGCATATCCATACGCAACACGACCGCCGTTCCAAGGAACATCACACTGGTAATCAGCATCATAGCCATAGCCATACGGTCAGACGAAGACGCATCGGACATCACCCACTTGTCCATCAGCCACACGATCACAAAGGCCGGTATCAATGAGAATATGCTCAATGCCAATACGCTATGCTGTCCGAAAAAGAGTTTGCACAATGTCACAATCCACAGATATAGAGGCGGTTTGTCCGCGTATGGCAGACCATGGTTATAGAACGCGAATATATTGCCGTTGGCTATCGCTTCATCGGCAATGCTGAGATACCTCAGTTCATTGGAAGGCGTGAAATCCCTCATCAACATTGCAGGAAGCAGACAGATGAAGGTGAACAGGAACACCGCCATCAGCGGATGCCTGGTCAAAAAATTAGTTTTCAGGTTCGACGGCATTGGTCTTCCTTTCTTTAAATCCTATGACTAGATTCCTGATATAAGCCACGAAACCGAATGACTGGCCGAGAATCAGTACCGGGTCCAGTCGGAAGATTCCGTATGCGATAATCACGCTTGAACCGAACAAACTGATGGCCCAGAAGCCCATCGGCAGTGTGGATTGATGCTTATATTTGGAGTAAATGTATTGATACACGAATCTTAACGTGAAAATCACCTGTCCCGCGGAACCGAAAATGACCAGTCCCAACGGAATATCCTCATTCTGGAAGAAATTCTGGAAATAGATCTGTGCATTCTGGAGCATCAGGAGCACCGCCACTACCGGTGTCGCCAGAAGGACGGATTGCAAAACTAGCCCCAGACGCTTCCACACCCCCTTCGCATTGAGATTCCACAGATATATATAATAGGATATCAGCTGGCCGAGTACTATGGAGAAGTCATCACGGAGCAGACCGTAAATGAAAAACAGGTATGAGCCGATGACGCTGAGCACCCAATACGCAGATGGTGAAACCACCTTTTTCGCTTTCTCGGACTTCCACCATTGGAACAATGTCCTGAGCGAGAAGAATATCTGCGCGGTGAAGCCGAGTGTCAATATCACCGCCTTAGGCAAATCGTGAATGTCTACCATCTCGCGCTATTCTACGTTGTTCTCCCCTACCTTGTAATTTATATAGCGCGGACGCATCCACCTATAAGCAAAACAATCGGCAAACGGGCCCCAGAGGCGGTTCCACAGATGATATTTGGACTTGCCGGCCACCCTCGGAAAATGCCTTACAGGCACCTGGCCGTAAGAACAGCCGTCCTGAAGCAACACAAGCGCAGGCAGGAAACGGTGCATTCCCTTGAACATCGGTATACGTTTGGCCACATCGGTATGGAGAACCTTGAGCGGACAACCCGTATCGGTGGCCCCGTCGTGAGTCATCATTTTCCTGAAGCCGTTGGCAATCTTGGACTGTATCCTCTTGAAGAAGGTATCCTTACGGTTGGCACGGATGCCAATCATCATGCTCTTTTCCTCAATGCCTTCCAGCAGAAGATTGAAATCCTCCGGTGTAGTCTGCAAATCGGCATCCATATAACCCACGAAATCAGAGCATGCATAGTCGAAACCGGCTTTGATGGCTGCGCTCAATCCGGCATTTTTCACGAAACTGATATAATACAGGTCCTTGCTGCGTGAGCAGACTTCCTGAATGCGCTCCAAGCTGCCGTCAGATGAGCCATCATTGACAAAAAGCGCACACGTCTTGTAGCGGCTTTTCGGAATGAATTCATTCAGAGCTTTTTCCAATGCGTATATATTGTCAGTTTCATTGTACACAGGCACGATAATCGTGAATCTGTACTCTCCCGTCTTGTTCATACTGATAAAGTTCTTAAATCCGGACAAATTTAATAAAATTAGCCTGAATTAAATTAAATCAGGAGTCATTTTGAGTATCTTTGCATATTAAAATGCGTATTACATGGCAGAAAATATGGTCTGGGACCCGTTGAGACGAAAAAATGTTCCGCTGACGCCCGAAGAAAGGGTGCGCCAATGGTTCATCACTGTCCTGAAAGACAGGATGCAGGTTCCGCTTCACATGATGATGAGCGAAGTCGGGATGAAATTCGGTGAAGGCGCATTAAAAAAAGAATTTCGGGCGGACATCGTGGTATATGACCGCCGGCCCGGACCGATGATGATAGTGGAATGCAAACGCCCTGACGTGGAACTCACGAAAGAAGTTCTGGAACAGGCATTGAGATACGATATGGTGCTGGACGTAAAATATTTGGCATTGACGAACGGCAACCGGACGATATTTTGCGAGAGGATGGAAGACGGCAGCATCAGCTTTTTGAAGGAAGCACCGACATATATGCAGATGCTGGGACTTGAGTAATGCAGGACGTAAAATTTAAGAATAACATGACCCTGACAAAAGGATATTTGGAGAACCCCGTATTCGGGATAGTTTCGGAAGTGGCGGAAAGCATCGGCGTAAGAGCCTTTGTGATAGGTGGTTTCGTAAGAGACTGCTTCCTGGGAAGGAAAACCGATGACATCGACATTGTGGTGGAGGGCAGCGGCATCGCACTCGCCACGGCAGTCGCAGATTACATAAAGGCCAAGGAGCACCACGGCTGCCGCGTTTCCGTTTTCAAGAATTTCGGCACGGCAATGCTGAAGTACCATGGAACCGAGGTGGAATTCGTAGGCGCGAGGAAGGAATCCTACCACCGCGAGTCCAGAAAACCGATTGTGGAAGACGGGACACTGGAGGACGACCAGAAGCGTAGGGACTTCACTATCAATGCAATGGCATTCAGCCTGCAGAAAGAGGACTTCGGCGCATTGGTAGACCCGTTCGGCGGCATCAGGGACCTGGCTGCCGGCATCATCCGCACGCCTCTGGAGCCGGACACCACATACAGCGACGACCCGCTTCGAATGCTCAGGGCAATCCGCTTCGCGACCAAGCTCAGCACTCCGGAAGTGGAATTCAAGATCGTCCAGGAGTCGCTCGACGCAATGCGGAGGATGAAGGACAGGATGTCAATACTTTCCAAGGAGCGTATTGCCGAAGAACTGAACAAGATGCTTCTATGTCCAAGACCGTCAATGGCTTTCAAGCTCATGGACGAGACCGGACTTCTGGAATACGTATTGCCCCAGTTGGGAAAACTCAAGGGCGTGGAAACCGTGGACGGACGCGGCCACAAGGATAATTTCTCGCATACTCTCCAGGTAGTGGACAACGTGGCGAGAGATGAAGCCGCTGGCATTGCCGCAGGCTCTCTCATGGATTATACTCCGGTGGAAAACGGGGACGGATTCACGGAATCGGTGAGGACGGCGCCTTGCCTCTGGCTGAGATGGGCGGCATTGCTGCACGATATCGGCAAGCCGGCAAGCAAGCGCTACGACCCTAATGTCGGATGGACTTTCCATGGGCATGAGACAATCGGTTCTAGGATGGTGCCGAAGATTTTCCAGCAGATGAAAATGCCTCTGAACGAGAAAATGAAATACGTCCAGAAGCTGGTCGCCCTGCATCACAGACCTGTAGCACTTGTAGATGAAGAGGTTACGGATTCCGCAGTAAGAAGGCTGCTGTTCGATGCGGGCAATGAGATTCAGGACCTCATGCTTCTGTGCAATGCCGATATCACATCCAAGAATCCGGCTAAAGTCGAGCGGATCAAGAAGAATTTCGAACTGGTGCGTGAGAAACTTGTGGAAGTAGAGGCGAAGGACCAGATAAGGAATTTCAAGAATCCGATTACCGGCGAATATGTGATGGATGTCTACAATATCCCGCCTTGCAAGGAAATCGGAGAATTGAAGGAATATGTGAAGAACGCCATCCTGGACGGCATCATTGACAATACTTTCGAGGACGCCGACAAACTCATGAGAGTGAAAGCGGAAGAAATGGGGCTCAAAGCAGTAAAATAATCATGCTTACCGACGATTTTCTGGCATATATATCAGGCGTAAAGCGCTATTCCCCAAGGACATGCACAATCTATTCCGATGTCCTCAAGGAATTTGTCGGGTTTATATCAGAAGATGACGGTTCATGCGTGACCGACATTGAATCCAGACTCACGGTCAACACGATAAGGGACTACGAGTTTTATCTGAGCGAGACGAGGAAACTGAACGAAAGGACTGTAAGCCAGCACCTTTCGGTCCTCAGCAGTTTCTGCCGCTGGATGATGGGACAAGGACGCTTGAAATCAAATCCGGTCAAACTGGTCAGCCGGCCGAAATGCAGCAAAAGACTGCCTGTTTTCTTCCGCAAGGATTCCATGGAGGAATATTTCGACACCAGCGCGCCATCTGCCGACATGGAATCGCTCGAATTGCTGAAAAATTCCGCATCGGCACTCCTCGACGGCACACCCCATTCATCCAGCACATGGAAACTTGCCGCCGAGCTATACGAAAAGCGGCTGAGGCGCATGATTATCAGCATTTTATTCGAAACCGGCATAAGACGAGCAGAATTGATTTCCCTTAAAATCGGGGATATAGACTCCAGACGCTCCGTAATAAATGTAACGGGAAAGGGTGATAAAATGCGAGAAATACCGATGACAGCGATACTTTCTAAAGAAATTTCATTATATTTGAAAGCAGCGGAAGCGATAGTGGGGAGAGAGCGCACCTTACGCGAACCACTCCTGATAACATTGAACGGAACAGCATTGTATCCGGTTTTCGTGGACAGGGCGGTCAAACGCGAGTTGGGGCAGGTGGAAGGAATCACCGGCAGGAAATCGCCGCATGTGCTGAGGCACACATTGGCGACAGAGTTGTTGAACGACGGCTCGGATCTTTATTCGATAAAGGAACTGCTCGGGCACTCGTCACTTGCGGCGACACAGGTCTACACTCACAACACTATCGAGAAGCTGAAGAAAGTTTATACTAATACCCATCCAAGGGCTAAAAGAGGAGGTAAAAATGGAGATTAGAGTTCAATCACTCAAATTCAATGCTGACCAGAAACTGCTGGATTTCGTTGAAAAGAAAGTTTCCAAGCTCAGTCGTTTCGATGAGGCAATTACTGATGTAGAGGTTGTTCTCTCACTGATGGAGAAGCCGGAGAATAAGAATGTAAAAATTCAGATTCATGTTCCAGGCGGTTCGCAGGTAATCGAGAGAAGTGCGAGAACTTTCGAAGAGGCTGTCAATGATTGTGTTGACGCAATGAAGGAAAAACTTACAAGAAACAAGGAGCGCAAGGCAGAATAGAATTGAATTAATATAGCTTATCGTCAAGCGGGCCGACCAAATCAATGGTCAGCCCGCTGTCTTTATTGTTCATCCTTGTCGGAGGCATTGTCCGCGTCGGATTCTTCGTGTCCGTATAGAGCCGGGAATTTTTCCTTGCCGGCACGTGGCTTCACTCCGTAGGAAATCACCTTGTTCGCCGAAACGATGATGCTCTGGCCGCTGTCCTTCAGTTTTTTGTCACATGCGTCATAAACATTGTGCACTTCCTCCAGTTTCTTGCCAAGTTTCGCATAATTGGTCGACAAGTCATGCACACGGGCGATCATCTCCTCGGCCGCCTTGATGATATTCTGCTGGTTACGGACCTGTTCCACATTGCACCAAGCCGTACGTATCATGCGGATGAACGGCACCAATGTCTCCTCGGTCGTTATCAGGACATTCTTCTTGAACGCATCACGCCAGATATTATCGTCAAGGCTCTTGGCCAGCTGCAGCGCTCCGTAAATAGGGACATACATCAGCACATAGTCAAGACTTTTCCTGCCCGAAGCGATATAACTGCTATAATCCTTCTTGGACAGATTATCTATCTGGCCCTTGATTGCCTTCAAGTTAAGTTGCGCGGCAGCATCACGTTCCTCTTTACTTTTAGTCTTGTCCGACCAGTCCGAAAAGGCCTTCAGGTCCACCTTGGAGTCCACGATGACATCGGTATTGTCCGGGAAATGGATTATCACATCCGGTCTCATACGTTTGCCGCTGTCCTCATTCGGTATGACCATCCCCGACTCGTCCCTGAGCGTGGATTCCCTGTCATAGTCGACGCCGTTGGTGAAGCCTTCCTTGACAAGCAGATTTTCCAGAAGCATCTCTCCGAAACAGCCTTGCATCTTATTCTTTCCTCTCAATGCATCCGCGAGGTTATCTGCCTTGTTTCCAATATCTTCGGTGCGTTCCTTCAGGTTCTTCACGGCGTTTTCCAGATGTTCTTTCAGCGATGCGGAAGACTCGGTCTGCGCCTTTTTGTTCTCATTGAAGGACTTTTTCATCTCCTCCAGGTCCTTGCCCAGGGTCCCGGTGATGTTCTTGAAGGTCTCTTCCGCTTTCTTTCCAAGCTCTTCCTCTCGCGCCTTCAGCACAGCCTCGGTCTGCGCAGTCATCTCCGTCTTGATGGCTTCCACCTGCTGTGCCAATGCCTTCTCATGACTTTTCTTGATTTCGGAAAGCATTGAATCATAGCTCTTTCTGACTTCCAGCAGATTATTGTCCGCTGCTGCCAACCGCGATTCATAGCTGTCAGCAGACGCCTTCAGCATCATCTCATAACGTTCCTTGTCTGCCGCCTGCATCTTCGCTGAATTTTCCTTCTCCGATGCCAGAAGCGACTCCAGACGAGCCTTCTCCGCGCCCATCGATTTCGCACAAACAAACCATGCCACGGCAGCCGCTGCCGCAGCACAAATTATTCCAATGATTATTTCCATATTCTTCTCATGATTCTATATATTACTGACCGCCAAGTCGTTCAAAATAGGTAAGCACCTCTTCCCACGTCTTGAACGGTTCCTCGCCGAAATGCAGGACGGTACCCATAAAGTCCTCTGTCGCAAGCCTTTCAGGATAACGGTCAATGAGATAGTCGCCGAGAACCATATCCTTTCTGTTCGTGACAATGATTCTGTTCCATGCCGGCACACCCAGTTTCTTTTCCACCCACCGGTACAATGCCGGCAGACGTTCCGGTTCATTGAAAGAGTTGGATATCAATACGTAAGGTGTATAGTGACGGGACAGTGCAGCAAATGCCTTGACTGCGCTTCCGTAAGGTTCCATGTCTTCTACGGACAATCCGTGGGCTTCGCCGTTCTTCATATCCAGCAATGTGTCTGTCAATGATATGAGCATTACCGGCTTGCTGCGTTTTTCCTGAATGTCGTCGATTCTTTCAATGACAGGAAGCACGGATTTAAGGAAAACGCTGTCGTCCATGTAGTGGGTCCCCTCGAAATGTATGGCATTCGGATAATGTTTCGAAAAGAGTTCGAATGTCCCTGTAACCAGCTCATCATGAACGCCGAACATGCCATAGACAAGTTCTTGTTCGGTATTGCAGTCGCCGAAGAAGTCCGGATCGTCCACATTGTCCGGAAGTCCTTCGAATTTATGTGACGAGACTTCGCGGAATGCCTCCAACAACCCTTTATTCACAAGGAAGGATGTCTGGCCGTCGCGGCGCGGATTGTGGAATTCCTGACGTCCCAATCCATTGTTTTTCAGCAATGTATCAGCCAGCATGAATGCAGGATTGACCAATATGCGCCAGAACCCGCGGAGCTGTTCTGCATACATGGCGCCCATGGAGGCTCCGACAATCAGATCCGGTTTCTCCTTCGCGCAAAGTTCCCGGAGCATCTGCATTGTTTCGTGCGGGTCGACCGGAAGGTCCGGGGCGATTATCTGCGCATTCGGCAACAATGTCCCCATTGCTTTCACGGTGCCGTTCTGCCCGCTCGAAGCAAATCCATGCAAATACAATATCTTTTTTCCGGACATCAAGTCAGTCCGTGCATATTCATATAATTCCATCTTACTTCTAATTATTAAGTTCCTTAATGTTTCTTCGATATATCTTGAAAAGGTCGGTGAAAACGCAGGCGGCGGTGAGGAGGGAACAGAGCAAAAACATTGACCCGGTCATTAAAAGCATTTCGCCGGAGGCTACAATTGCAGGAACGATGCCGCCGAAGGCATTGCCGATTGCCCCGAGAAGGGCGGAGGCGACGCCGGCATTGTCACGGCCCGAATCCATTGCAGCGACGTTGGAGGCCGTGGAAACCATGCCCACCATGAGCGAGAGTATGAATATCAATGCTTCATAAACCCAGAATCCCGGCTTGAAAAGGAACGCCAGCATTGTCAATACGGACAGCACCACAAGCCCGACTGTACCGAAGGAAATTGCCCTGTCGCGGGTACTGAACCGAGGTATGACAGCAGAGGCTATCGCGAAGGTCAATGCATTGAAACCGAAGACGATACTGAAGTGCAACGAGGATAGTCCATAGTATTCCTGCATGATGAACGGCGCCGATGCGATATTGGTGAAGAGCACGCCCATCGAGAACATGTATATCAGCACATAGCGCAGGAATTTCCGGTTACGGAGCACATCCATAAAGCCTTCCGAGATGGCACCGAACGAGGACTTGCGATACATGCTGAGGTTCTTGAACGACAGGCATTCGTGCATGCGGACCGCCCCGATGAGCAGGATGAAAGCCAGGATTATAAGGCTCCAGAAAATGGCTCTCCAGCCGCCCAGCAATGCGATAAATCCGCCTACGATAGGCGCCGCCACGGTAGCGATGCCATTTACGGCTGCGACCATGGACATCATCTTCGTAAGCTGCTTTCCCTGGTATTTGTCTGCTGCGATGCTACGTGAAAGGACCACCCCTCCTGATCCCGCAAGTCCCTGAAACAGACGCATTACGATAAACTGGTGAACGTCGGCGGAGAAGATGCAGCCGGCCGTGGAAATTATAAAAAGCAGCATTGCGCAGATGAGCGGCTTGCGTCGTCCGTACCTGTCGCTCAGGGGTCCGAAAATCAGTTGTCCTGCAGCGAGTCCGATGAGTCCGGTGGTAAGTCCGAGCTGGACCAGCGAGGTGGAACAGCCGAACCAATCTTCCATCGCCGGGAGTACCGGAATGTACATGTCCATGACGAAAGGGCCGAAAGCGCTGAGCGCTCCCAGAAACATCAGGACGAAGGGGCCAGAGTCAATGTATTTTCCTCCAATTTTCATCGCAACAAAATTAACTAAAAGTACGGATATTTCAGCAATAAAGGTCGGCGTCACGCCGACCTTTACCGTAAATTATTAGAGTGTGTTACTTCGTTTAAAGAATATAGTCTACTGTATAAGGACTAATCCTATTGGTGTAATTATTTGTATGGTTATAGCCTCCCGGCTAACGATTTAAAAAAATCACTTTAACGTTTTATTAAAACAATGCAAATTTAGCGCGATTTTTTTAATCTGCAAACAAAATGTTAAAATATTTCGTTTTATTTTGCGTTTTTGTCTTCCAGAAGGTAAGGACGGAGTTTTTTTGTTCGTTCCAGTGCCTGTTGCATCTGCCAATCCTGGATCAGTTTAGGATTGCCGCTGAGAAGCACATCAGGAACTTTCCATCCGTTGAATTCCACAGGGCGCGTATAAATCGGCGGGGAAACCAGGCCGTCCTGGAAGCTGTCGCTCAATGCCGAAGTTTCGTCAGTCAGCACTCCCGGTATAAGGCGCACTATGGAGTCCGCAAGAAGCGCAGCCGGTATTTCGCCGCCGCTGACCACGTAATCCCCTACTGATATCTCCCTGGTAATGAGATGTTCACGAATCCTCTCGTCAATGCCTTTGTAATGTCCGCAGAGGATAATGATGTTTCCTTTCAGCGAAAGTTCATTGGATATACCTTGCGTAAGCTGCTCTCCGTCAGGCGACATGTATATGATTTCGTCATAGTCGCGCTCGGCTTTCAGCTCATTTATCATCCGGAACACAGGCTCGACCATCATCACCATACCGGCGTCCCCGCCATAGCAATAATCGTCCACCGTGCTTCTGGGGCCAATGCCGTATTTCCTGATATTGTGGACATTGATTTCCACCAATCCTTTCTTCCGCGCCCTTCCGACAATCGAGTGTCCCAGAGGGCTCTCCAGAAGTTCCGGCACCACCGTAAGTATATCTATTCTCATTGACATCAATTTTTTGTATCCTACAAATTTAGCAATAATTTACCGAATTTTCCGAACAAACTTGGTTACAGGCACCGGCAGCGAGACTCCGCTTGGCAACTTCGACGCAATTTGGTTCCGCGAAAACGTTTTAGACGGAACATTATGGGCGCACGTGGGTCTTTTGTCCCGCGAAAACGTTTTAGATAGAACGGAATGTATCTGAAAAGGCATTTGGTTCCGGACAAACGTTTTAGATGGAACCAAAATAAAAGGCTGCACTCCGATGGAGCACAGCCGTCCTCTAATAAAAACTGATATAAATAGGGCCTCACGGCTTCTTTTCTACTTTTTTATCTATGCAAATATAACAATTCAGCAAGACAATTTCAAGCATATTGCACTGTTTTTCAACAATATTTCAATAATACCCCAAATTCCCTGTCAATATGTTACTTAATGTTACTTAACCTCCACCAGAGCGACCTCATAAAGCCTGCTCCAATTCTTTCCGGTCAGGTAAAGTTTACCGTCAACCGGATTCCTGGCGATGCCATTCAGGACATCGGTATCTTCCGTCCGCAAGTTTTCCGGGAGCAGACCTGAACAATCCACGATACCGGTAACATTGCCGTCGGCCGGATCGATGATGACTATCATGTCTGTCAGATAAACATTGGCCCAGATCTTACCGTCGATGTATTCGAGCTCATTGAGGTCACGGACGGGCCTGCCGTTCAGTTTCACCGTCAATTTGCGCACGGTCTTGAACGAATCATCCATGAAATACAGATTCGCCGTGCCGTCAGACGCGATGAGGCTCTTGCCGTCGGTCGTAAGTCCCCATCCCTCACGAGGATAAGAGAACGTCGACTTGTATTCCAGAGTCTCGGCATCATACACGAAAGCCACGCCGTTCATCCATGTGAGCATATAGATATTGCCGTCTTTCTCCACGGACCCCTCCAGAAAATACTTCTTGTCGAAATCCAGGCGATACAGAGGCTTGCCGGTCTTGATATCCACCTTTCTGAAAGTGGATTTGCCGTTCAGTCCTGTACTCTCATACATTTCACCATTATAGAAGAAAAGCCCCTGCGTATAAGACGTGACATCATGAGGAAATTCATTGACAATCCGAATCTTATAGCCGGTGACCTTCACCTTGGCGCGAGAAACATTGGACGGAGTCCCCTGCCCGGAACGGACCTCGGAAACATTGCTGCCGGAAGCGGCAGATCCGGAACCGGAAGCATTGGCACAAGAAGACAGCGCCAATGTCATGGCCAACATTGACGCTATGAAACTTATGCCCATACGACGGTTTCCCATATCTGATTACAGTGAAACCTCCTCGCCTCTCTGCTTGCGGTATTCCATCGCTGCCTTTATGAACGCGACGAATATCGGCTGCGGCTTTTCAGGGGTACTCTTGTATTCCGGATGGAACTGCACGCCGATGAAGAACGGATGTGAAGGAATCTCGACGATTTCCACAAGACCGGTCTCCGGGTTACGTCCCGTAGCTTTCAATCCTGCTGATTCCATCTGTGCTAGGAAGTCGCTGTTGAACTCATATCTATGCCTATGACGCTCGGAAATAATCTCATTGCCATAGATCTTGTATGCGAGAGAATTCTTGTCGAGCTGGCACTCGTAAGCGCCCAGACGCATTGTACCGCCCTTGATCGTGGTGCTCTTCTGGTCCTCCATGAGGTTGATGACAGGATATGGAGTGGAAGGATTCACCTCCGTGGAAGCGGCCTCTTTCATGCCGAGCACGTCCCTCGCAAATTCCACGACGCACATCTGCATACCCAGACAGATTCCGAAGAACGGAATGTTGTGTTCACGCGCATATTTGATCGCGGTAACCTTGCCTTCAAGTCCACGCTCACCGAAACCGGGGGCAACCAGAATAGCGTCCATACCTCCGATTTTTTCTTCAATGTTGGAAGGGTCAATGAATTCGCTCTGGACTGTATGAACGTTTACCTTGCACTCGTTCGCTGCACCTGCATGAACGAAGGATTCAAGGATGGACTTATAAGCGTCCTGAAGTTCCACGTATTTGCCGACAAGTGCGATATCCACCTGATGTTTAGGGTGATACAACCTGTCGAGGAAAGCCTTGAGATTGGTAAAATCAGGCTCAGGAAGGTCATTGATATGGAAATGGCTCAATATCATTTCATCCAGACGCTCGCCTTCCATGTTCAGAGGAACCTGATAGATGGACGGAGCATCGATGGACTGGATGACATGGCCCGGCTTCACATTACAGAACAATGCCACTTTTCTCCTGATTTCCGGAGTAAGTTCCTTTTCTGTACGGCATACGATTACGTCAGGATGCACACCGGCCTGCTGAAGCATCTGTACGGAGTGCTGTGTCGGCTTGGTCTTCAACTCCTTGGCAGCACGGAGATAAGGAACGAGTGTCAAATGGATGCTGGCGAGGTCTTCCTCTGGAAGTTCCCACTGAAGCTGACGGATCGCCTCCAGGAACGGCTGCGACTCCATGTCACCTACAGTTCCGCCGACCTCAGTGATGATCACATCGAATTTGCCGGACTTGCCGAGCAGAAGCATACGCCTCTTGATTTCATCAGTGATATGCGGAATAATCTGTACGGTCTTTCCGAGATAAGCGCCTTCACGCTCCTTGTTGATAACGGTATAATAAACCTTACCGGTAGTAACGTTGTTAGCCTTGGTCATGTGAACACCCAGAAAGCGCTCGTAATGCCCCAAGTCCAAGTCGGTCTCGGCTCCGTCATCGGTCACGTAGCACTCGCCATGCTCGTACGGGTTCAATGTTCCCGGGTCAATGTTGATGTACGGATCGAATTTCTGAATGGTGACTCTCAGCCCTCTGGCTTGCAGAAGTTTAGCTAATGATGCGGCAATGATTCCTTTACCAAGTGAGGAAGCCACACCTCCTGTTACGAAGACGTATTTTGTGTTCATATCTGTTTATATATCGTTAACAGGGGTACAAATTTAACCATTTTTTACAGATAAAGAAGCATTTCGGGGAAACTTTCCTCACAAAATGCTTCTTTCACGATAATATGTCAGGTCCGCAAGTTCCCTAACTTACGGAGTTCTAGTCGCGTCCGGTCATGGATTTTATAAATTCCACCTCAGCCGGTCTGTAAGGCGTGCCGTCAGGCTGGAAAATATCATGGAACCAAGGGTCCGGCTCTTCCGTATATGGAATCTTGTTGCCGTCCTTGTCCACCTTGTTCCATTCATAATGACATTGCATCGCGCCCCTGACCAGTCCGAAATCGTACGCCGCGACCTTGTCCTTCTTCAGCACCGGAAGAACGGTCTCGAACGTGCTGCCGAAAGGTCTTGCAAGATATTCCGTGCAGAAAATCGGGCGGTTGAAAGTCTTCATCAGGTCCACGAACTTCTGCATCTCCTCGGCCGGCTGATAGCAATGGATGCTGAGCACGTCACAGTTTTCACAGAGGAAAGTGACCGTAGGAAAACGCGTGGTGAGGTTTCCGCTGCCACTCAACGGTCTGGTGTAGATCGGAGCTGTAAGCGGCTGTGACGGATTGACTTCCCTGGCCCATTCGAACACTTTCTTCAGCAGCGGATAGGTATGGCATGCCGGCACGTTCTCTGGCTCATTGTAAAGACACCATGCGATTATACACTTGTCATCCTTGAAATGGTCGAGCACGTCCTGTTCATATTTCTTGACCCAACCCCATTGTGACGGGTCATTGACAGTTTCAATTCCCGGAGTCTGGGCCCAGATGCCGTTATGGATGCCGGGAATCGGAGATATTTTCTCGTCCACATAACGGTCACGTGAACCGCCGTTCGTAAAGAGGGTCACAAGGCTGCTGATGCCGTGACTGTCAGCGATTTCGAGAAATTTTTCAATGTTCGCGAAAAACGCATCCCGGTCGGCGCTCCAGACCTTGTCATGAAGGAAGATCCGGACGCTGTTGAACCCCAAGTCCTCGGCCCAGCCCAGTTCCTTGTCAATCTCCGCCGGGTCGAATGTGCTCGGCTGCCACATCTGGATCTGGTTGCCCGCATAGGCAGGGACATAGTCGCAGCCCACAGGCCACTCCCTGGCGGCATACCATTCATTGGCCTTTTCTTCGGACCAACGCTGTGCGACGGGCTGCACTTCATTGCAGGAGCCGATAACCGCCGCCAGCGCAAGTATTGTCAATGCTTTTATTGTTTTCATGCTTATTTGATGGTTTTGGTTCCGCCTCCATAGATGTCGGAAGCTGTGACTGCGTTTCCTTGATACGTACAACCTGAGACCGTCAAGGCGGCATTTGACTTAACGCCGGCAAAACCACATTTATAGTTTTCAGCCGTAAGTCCATCAGGGAAATTGAACGAGGCCTTAGCTTTGACTTTGTTAATACTGATACTAGACGCAGCCCATCCGAGAACTGATCCCACATAGCCAATCTTTGTCGGCTTCACATAAGCATTATCAGATTCTGCAAAATTCACATTTACGCAGGAAGCTTGATCATCAATTTTAGTAGCATAACTGCCTCCCAAAATACCGCCGGCGCATATTCCCCCATAAAGCGAACCTAATTTAATTGTGTAGGCTGATGCAGAGCCTTTGTTTCCTCGAACCACACCACCGCCTACGAATCCGGCAATACCACCCACATAAGTCTGCCGAGCTCCGGAATTAATATCTTCCATCGGCAATCCATTGGCGGTACAGACGTCAATATTACCAGTATTCACGCAATTAACTCTGATGACAGTGTATGACTTGGCTCCGAAATCATAATAGACATCTTTCACGACAGAACATCTGCCCAAAATTCCACCGACGGCATAAGCCCCATATGGAATCCCGTTATTAAGTATCGTCTCCTTTTCGTAGAAAGAAATGCTTCCGGAATTGGTACAAGAGTCGAAGATTGTGCAATCCTTGGTACTGGAGCCTGTATTCACAGACGCTGCGACACCGCCGAGACAGCCACCTTTCATATGGAAGGCACCGGACTTCTGGATTTTAAGATCTCCGGAGTTCTTGCACCTGAAGATTTCTCCTACCACATTGCCGGCAGGGATAATATTTATTTCAGGAGTCTCACATTTACCGATAACTCCTCCCATATATATTTCCCGAGTGGCGGAAAGATTGGCCTCGACAGTCATATTCCCTTCATTTGCAAGGTCACTCACCTTACCGCTGGCCATCAGAACCACACCTGAAACAAGACAATTCACATCCACTCCGGTAACATTTACAGCACCCTTATTCGTGCACCCGATGATCGTTCCGGAACTGTACAGCGTAATTCCACCGACTTTCACTTCAGCCGTAGGATTCTTGATTGTAATGTTTCCAGTATTCTTGCAATTGATAATCTTTCCATTGTTGCTACGGCAAATGGTGGAAGCATTGGTACTATTACCTTCAAGTGTAATATTGACCCGACTCTCGCAATTGCTGATTTCTCCGTTATTGTTAAGAACGAACACGCCAGGCCACCCGTTGTTGGTATTGGCAACTCGCTCACCGGCAACCTTCAAATCCATAATTTTTCCGTACTTGCCGACATGCAGAAACAGAGGTTCGGTTCCAGCGTGCGTAATGGTGTGACCATGACCATAAAAATCGCCATTCCACTCACATTTGTCTTTGCTGCCTTCAATTATATCATTGGTACGTGGCAGATTCGTCGAAGAATTAATATCCGCCATAAGATGCACGCCTTCCTTTCCATCTACCGTTGTCTTCCAGGCTGACCAATCACCTTTATTTACGGCAGCCACGAATCCATTCCAGTCCTCAACGGTATAAATACCGCCTTCCAGATAAGTCCCGGCAGCTTTGAAAGCAATTTCTGTAGGATAGACCTTTCCCGGGACGGCAGTGAAAGACTTCATGCTGTGCACTACCTGATAGTGATTCTCCGAATCTACGATAGTCAAGGTCAATCCTCTTTTATACTCCCTTGCAGGTATTGCGATAAAGACAGGAGTGCCACTGGTTACACCGATCTCACCGCAGGAAATGGTGGCAGATGTATTTCCTATCGCCTTGCCTTTTTCTTTATGAGGCCCGAACGCGACTCCTGAATCGGTATATGAAATGGTATAAACTCCGCTGAGAGCTTCATTGTCATTGCCGTTGACACGTATGCTCTTGACCGTCGTACCGGTGACCGCAACTTTCAGATAAGCCATGGCGTGTTTGAACGCAAGTCCGCCCCCGGCTTCGCCACGTGCGGTCATTATCGCAGCATTCGGGTCGAAGCCATTCTCCACATACGTCTGCGTGGAAGGAATCGTGATTTCAATAACGGTAGAGTCTTCCTTCACAGTCTTGTATGAGTCTTTAACGTACAGACCCGCAGGATAAACCGCACAATACGGAGCATCCACCACAGGAAGTGTAAATGACGCACTCTTCTTGTTATCAGGATCAATGTCAATGTTCGTGCTGGTCTCGCCATTCACCAGAATCTGATCGCCCTCAGCCCAGAATACGGAGTAAGTCTTGTCGCCGTTGTCCGAGATCAATGTCTTGGTAACATCGTCAACATCAGGATAATCCGACAGTTCAGCGCCGATCACCATTGTCCCGGCTTCGTCTTCCTGCTGTTCCGGAGCCTGTATTTCTCCTTCAATTTCCTTGGCGCATCCTACGACGGCAAGGACGACTGCCGCAGCAGTCATGAAATCAAATATTCTTTTCATTTTCAATTTCATTTAAGGTTACTGTCCCACTCGAAGAATGGTCCTTCTTCTTCCGTCAAATCATCATTGGTAGCAATTCCACGGCCAGATTGACAGAAGCCGACTTCCGGATTGAAGTCGATTACTTCCAGCTTCGGAGAATAGTATCCACCCGAAGCATTGATTTTAGTTTCAGTGCTTTTCATGATAAAATATTTATTATTAATTACTTACTTATTGCAACGCACCGCCGCATAAGAAATGCATGCGCGCTTCACATTCTGGATTTTGGCACCATCATACGATATCGGAATCTGGGCATCATAACCCGACACATCCTTTGCCGGCATCAGACGCACATAGACATTGTCCTTTCCGAAAAGGTCCGCGGAAACCGGCAGAGTGAACGACATGTTCTTCGCGCCAGGGCAATGATATTGCCGGTATGACCCGTTCTTCGGATAGTCCGGCACCGAATATGTCCACTCGTTCCCGACAGATGTATATTGTACGATATCCCCGGTGTAGGAATCGGCCTTCAAGGTCTCCCAATTCTCGCCGTCAGACGAATATTTCAGCCACCAGTAGCGCGGCGCTCCCACATCCATTCCCACGGTATTGAACGCTGCAATCTGTACGGACAGCGGTGCATTGGCAATGCTCAAGTCCGCAGTCGAGAACTGTATCTGCCAATAATACTCTTCCAGTTTAGGGGCCGCATGGTTCCCCGAGCACCAGTAGGCGCCCATCCACGCAGGGCCTTTCGACTGAGGGACAATGCCCGATGCAGAACCTGAAAGAGGTCCGAGCGAGCTCCAGTCCTGACTTGGCGAAATCGCCCTCAGTTCAGGGGTCGAATATGTAAAGCCGGGCTTTTCTTTCACATCGGCGAAACTGGTCCATTCACAAAGAATCTTCGTAAACGGTTCACCATCAAGAGCAATGTCGCTGCGGTGCTGCGGGCGGATCTGGTATCTGCCTATATTGCCGAGTCCCGTCACATAGTCCGCAAGCCGGGAATCCATGGCAGCCGTGGCGCTGTCCCACTCGTAATTGTCGCAAGTTTCATTGACAATGATACCGGTGACGGTTCCGCTTCCCCATGGAAGGGCCATGCCGTCACGAGCCCATGCGGCCGTCGTGTTCGTAAGGAGATAGATGGTATTGCCATGCTTGTCCAGCAGCGGCATCGGATATTTGTTGATGATGCTGGAGCGGGTATTGTCAATCGGGACGAAAGCACCCTTTGTAATCGGAATCGAGCAGTCGGTGAGCGTAAGAATCGTGTTTATATCGCTGTCACACAATTCATTGACAGACTTCGTACGCAGAATGACATCAGCGGAAGTCCCGGCAGCCGAAGACACGATATCGTATGCTTTCAGGCCTGAAACCGTATAACATTCCGGATCAATGCCGGCGGTCAGTTTGCGTCCCTTCAATGAAATCGTAGCAAGGTCGTAGCGGTCCAATGACATGGCATCCGCCGATTCGAAAACCAGTTTCACGCCATAATACTCGCCTTCCTCGCTGCTCTGGAGATACACTGTCCTTGATGAAAGCGTCAAGTCCTGGATGATTACCGACATGTTCTCATTCGGAGCGGCATTCCCTTCGGAATCATCACTTATCACCCTACCGGTAAGCGCATAAGGCTTCTGGATAATACCTTGAGGGTCAATGTCTCCGTTCTCAAGACTGAGCGAACGCAGCCCCGCGACGGTGAGAGGTATGGTTTCCACTTCTCCGCGGACTCCCTGCGTGACATAGAGCCTGGCGGCAAGCTGACGTCCGACATTGTCCTTGGCGGTGAATTCGATTATTGCTGTCCTCGGAGAGTCTCCAAGGTTCTCCCTCACTGCAAAATTGAAAGTACCGTCAGCATTAACGTCTGCAAGAGGTTCTTCGATCCAGTCTCCCCCGTCAGGATAAATCACGTTTCCGCTGATTTCATCTGCAGGAATGATGGTTTCGAATATGGCTGTCTGCGCTCCGCTTTCAAACGGAACGGTCACATTCTTTTCCTTGAAATGGAAAGTTGCGTCTTCCGCACCGCTCTGGATAAAAGTAAGTTGCAGTTTACGGTGCCCGCTGGTCAGTAGCACGTCCGCCTTGCGCTCACGGCCAATGTTTTCTCCGAAAGCAATGCAGAGGTCGGCATCGCCTGTCCAGCTGGATTCCGACAGTCTCGCCCAATCCGCGCCTTCAGTAACTTCGGCACATACTTCGCCGGAAGCAATGATGCTGAATATGGCTTCTCCCCCGGCGGCATCCACGACTGCTTCTTTCTGTGCGCAGCCAAGTTCGGTCACCTCGGAGAACTCCGGCTTGCGCTCACATGATGCAAGTACGGCCAAAGCGGCCAGTATTGACATTGATTTATATAATACTTGTTTCATTGCATTGACATTTATATATTACTCGCCGTATTCCTTGTTGGTGAGCACCCCGCCGGATGCTGCGACCTGGTCTGCCGGTATCGGCCAATAGCGGTTGCACGGGCGGACATTCTGGCTTATGAGCGAACCGGTGTTGTATTGCCTGGTGCGTTCATACCAGATGCCCCAGCGCACAAGGTCGAACTTGCGGTTGTACTCGCCCAGAAGCTCCTTCGCACACTCGCGACGGATTTCTTCCATAAGGAGGTCAGCATTGCCGCCGACATCCGCAAGACTGAGGTCAGACAGGCCCGCACGGCTGCGTACCATATTGAGATAATGCAGGGACGATGCGATGTCGCCTTTCATCAGATTCGCTTCCGCAAGTCCGAGGACAGCGCCTGCGTATCGGAAAATCTTGTAATTGTTCGCGTCGCGGGTGCTTCTCATGTCCGGACACCAGAATTTGTTGCCAAGCCATGGAGTGCTGGACTGGTTCATCCTGGACCATGTCCCGTCGGCATTCTTGGAACCGAAGAACATGACCTGCTTTTCTCCGGTCCTTCCGGCATCGTCCGGGTCATAGCCCAGCCATCTCCATGCAAGGTTTCCGGACCCTCCGCGGGCGGTCTTGGACCCATTCGAATACTCCCCGGACCTGAGGTCATCAGAAAGGTACGGGAGCAGATTCTGGCAGAGGAACGGCGTAGGACGCACTGACGTGTAGGTCATCGCATGGGAACCGAGCTCCGGAATGCCGATTCCATAGTAGATGTCGGAGATGATATCTTCCTGCGCAAACTCGTCACTGACAATGTTTTGAGCACGCAAAGGAGTGGTCCAGCTAGCCAGCGTACCGACAATCTGGAGACCGTTGGCCTCATAGATGTTCGGGACTTCCCATATCGATTCGCGGCTGTATTTCACGCTGAAAGGCACGTCGGAGAGAGGATACTGCGAGAGGTCGCCATAAATGGTCTCCAGCTGCCCGAAGAATTCCAATGCTCCGTCCCAATCCTTGTTCCACAGGCAGAGTCTGCCGCCGAGCATAAGGCCCAATGCACGGCCGACACGGTAGTCGGTGCCGGAATCGTATGTCCTGCGTGCAGGCATGGCGGAAAGATTCTTTCGGAGCTCCTCAATGCAGAAATTACGGATTTCCGTGGCTGACATCCTCGGAAGCTTCACTATTTTAGTCCTGTTTTCTTCCGTGACACGTTCCGTATAGAAAGGCACGTCACCGAATGTGGAAGTCAGGATATACCAGTAGAATGAACGAAGGACTGCGGCTTCCGCATAGAGAGGAGCGGCCTCATTTTCATTGATATAGCCTTCGGAAACTGCCCTGTCCGTGTAAAAGATCATACTGTTGGTACGGGACACGCCCTGGTAGCCGCGCTGCCAGACAAGGGATGCGGCACCCGGACGGGCCGGGGCGATATCACAGACCGCATCTATCTGATTGTCAATGTTCAGATACATCAGATCGGTAGCGCATTCACACATTTCCCAGAAGCCCATATTGGTATAGATAAGCCTCAGCGGAGAATAGCAGGCATTGAGTCCTGTCTTGATCTGTTCCACACTGCGGTAATATTTGTCACCTTCAGTGTAGGACGTAATCTTTTCCTTCAGCGAACATGACATTGCGCCGAAGATCAGCAAAGCTATTGCAATTGTCTTTTTCATATTCTAGAAGTTCATCTGAAGATTAATTACGAATGTTCTCGGGCGAGGAAATGCGCCATCATCGATACGACGTGTCACGGAACTGGTGGAGACATCAGGATCGAATCCGTTATAGCGCTTCCAAAGAAGCAGGTTCTCGCCGCTCGCGCCCACGACGATGCTCTTGCACCAGTTCTTGGCAATGTTGAAGCGGTAGCTCAATGACACCTCTTTCAGTCTCACGTAAGACGCATCATATATCATGCGGTCACTGGCATTGTAATCCTCTTTGCCGGCACGAGGGATATCGGAGTCCGGATTCAGTTCCGGGTCCCACGAATTAAGCATGAAGCGGTACTTATTGTATGCCCTGGAGCCGCTTCCCGCAAGGATTTCACTGATATTGTATATCTTTCCCCCGAGTGACCAGGTGGCAAAAATCTTCAATGAAAGATTGCCGATGGTGAAATTGTTCTGGAAGCCTCCATAGAGGACCGGATCAGAATTGCCCTGGTATACGAGGTCGTTCTGGTCGAGCAGGCCGTCATTGTTCTGGTCCACGAAACGGCTGATTCCCAGCTGGGAAGAACCGGAACTGACGTATGTCTTGGTGATTTTGTTCCTTTCAATCTCATCCTTGCTGTGCCATACGCCGGCATATTGATATCCCCAGAGGGAATTCAAAGGATATCCGGCACGGTAGCCGTATAGAGGCTGCGTGGTATTGCGGAAATTCACATAGGTCGGCACGAGACGGTCCTCTCCGGCATCGATCACACGCTGGTCATTGTGCGAAACGGTAAGCATCGTGCTCCAGGAGAATTTTTTCGAGACGATGTTGCGGGTCGTGAGAGTGGCTTCAATGCCTCTGTTACGGGTGCTTCCCATATTGGTGAAATAGGTGTCATATCCCGTGGACTGGTTAGTCTTCATCGCCAGAAGAAGGTCGGAAGTATTTGATTGATAAGCATCTACTTCGAGATTCACCCTTTCTCCGAAGGCTACGAAATTGAGACCGACATTGTATGAGTCCGTCGTTTCCCATGTAAGGTTACCGTTGCTCAGACGGGTGTCGTAGTATGCAATCGGGCGGTAATCCCCCAGCATCCATACTCCCTTGTCGGAGGTCAGGGTCGATTGGGACATATATGTTCCGATGGCATCATTGCCGCTCCGGCCGATACTTGCACGGAGTGAAAGGTCGTCCAGCCAGGACACGCCTGCCAGGAAATTTTCCCTGCTGATGTTCCATCTGACGGCTGCGGCCGGAAACACTCCCCACTTGCGGTTCGCGGCGAAATTCGAGGCTCCGTCGGCACGCATTGTCAATGTCAGGTAGTATTTCTTCAGATAATCGTAGTTCACTCTGGCGAGGAAAGACATTGAAGTCTTTATGTTCTCGTAGCTGCGGTTCGTGGTGCAGCGTTCATCCAGAAGGCCACCGAGGTTCTTGTAGGTGACATTGTCATCCATATAGCCTTCTCCATTGAACCAATTGTAATTCAGGTTCATACGTTCAGCCGTAAAGCCTGCGAGCAGGTTCATGGTGTGACGGCGGGCAAATGTGCGGTCGTATGTAAATGTATTCTCGCTGAGGAGGACTTGACGGTCCTGGCGTATCGCCGTCGCCGTTCCTCCGGTAAGGTTACGCTGTGCCACAGGAAGGGTTGAAGGAGCGTAACGCAATGATTGATAAGCATCTGTAGTAAACGAGAACTTGCTTACGAATGAAGCGAAACGGCTGAATATGAGACGCACCCACGGCAGGAGGTTCAGATTCGTCTGCTTGACATCATAGCTGATCTGCTTGGCACAGATATATGGATTGTTGAACGGGGCTCCACCTGAAGCATATTCCGAGCCGAAAGTATTCCATGTATCATTGATGCCGAGCAGCGGGCTGAGATATATGGCAGCCGTACTGCTGGTTCCGGTTATGGAGGCGCTGGACTTGTCCGTATGGCGCTCTGCATAATACAGACGGGCTCCGGCACGCATCCACTTCAGAGGCTGCGTCTCCACGCTCACCCTACCGCTGATACGCTTGAATCCGGATCCGATTACGACACCTTTCTCGTCATGATATCCGAAAGAAGCTGATGCCCTGGTAACATTGGTACCGCCTTGTGCCGAGAATGAATAATCCTGATACACACCGGTTTGCGAAAGCGCATCAATCCAGTCCGTACCTTTTCCCTTGCCGAGGACCTCGTCCTGCGGAAAATAGAAATTACGGGACGGATCTTCTTTTCCGCCGATGTATTCGGAAATGTAGTGCGTCATGTTGCAGTACTGAGCAAATTCCGACGCATCCATCAAATCGAGCGATCCGGCTATCTTGGATATACCGGCAGCCGCCTTGAAATTGGCCGTGAAGTTGCGGGATGTCTCTCGCTCCGTCGTGATGAGGATAACGCCATTGGCACCTCGGGAACCGTACAGGGAAGTGGATGACACGTCTTTCAGGACGGAAATGCTCTTGATGTCGGCCGGATTTATCTCATTGAGGTCAGAAACCGCGTCGATTACGCCGTCCACCACAATCAGCGGCGCATTGCCCGCACTGATGGACCTGGCTCCACGGATCTGGATGGACGCTTCCGCACCGGGTTCTCCCGTCGATGACATCATGTCCATACCCGCCACACGTCCCTGAAGGGCCGAGCTGACCGAGGCTGCAGGAATATCGTTCAATGATTTCATGTCCACTACGGAAACAGCGCCCGTAAGGTCGGACTTCTTGGCGGTTCCGTAGGCGATGACCACCACGTCGTCCAGCTTTGCGGCATCGGATTTCATGACCACGTCGATCTTCACCCTTCCGTTCACCTGTTCGAGTTTGGATTCGAAGCCGAGGCAACTGAATTCCAGGAAGCCGTTCTTGGATACGGTGATTTCATATTTTCCGTCCGTATCGGTCGCCGTTCCCTTGGTTTTCGACTGTTTGTCAAGCACATATACACCCGGCATAGGATTGCCTTCGCTATCCTTAACCGTTCCGCTGACCTTGATGCTCTGCGCAAATGACATTGTGGCAGAGAGGAACAGCAGGAGAGTAAATATGAGTATTCTTTTCATATATGCGTACGTTTATAAATCTATCTGATTGTCGGTTTGTTTCCTGTAGCATAGATTTCGCCTGAGCATTTGTCCACAGCTTCCGCAGGCAATGCCGCAGTAGATTTGCAGTTCGAGAGCACAGGGACAGGCGTGACTTTCAGGATATGGGCGACGATACCGCCGACCGCTCCGATTTTCGCATTGACAGGTGCCAATGTGTTTTTCGTCATTCCGAATGAACCGGCATTGGTACAATCCGTTATTTCCGCAAATGCGGTTCCGCCGAGTATTCCGCCGGCGAGCGCACATGGTTTCGATATTCCTCCGGCAAGAACGGCTCCGGTATTGGTACATCCTGAAATCTTGGCAGGGTCTTCATTAAGGCCGACGACGATTCCGGCAATGCCGCCCACATACAGTTGTCTCGCGCCTGACATGGCAGCGGATGCGCCACTGGCAATGTTGCTGCAGGCATCGACTGTGCCGGAATTGGTGCAGCCCGTGATTTCCGTATAAAAACCGGCAGTTGGCGTAGGACTGACGAACATTACGTCGGCATTTCCGGACAACGGAGCTATACGTCCTACAATTCCTCCCACGGCATAGGCTCCCTGCGCTCCTGATTTCTGCAACTCATTCTCCCACAATGTAATCTTACCTTCATTGGAACAATTCTTCAACTTCACGAAAACGTCCTTGGTTCCGCCGTATGCTGATGCCAATATTCCTCCCACGGCACATTTATGTAGGCCGGAAGCGGCAATGGCATTTTTCAGAATCGTGATGTTGCCTGTGTTCTTGCAATCCTCGAAGGTGCCGAGCTTGCTTTCCGCATCAGGTCTGAATGCAAGGCCTCCGCCGATCAACTCATGATTCCCGGTGAAAGGCAGGTTGATTTCGAAATCCGCGCTGTTCGTGCAAGATTTCATAGTGCCGGCATTGGCTTCCACAAGACCGCAGAAATGGAAATTCGCATCCACCGTCACGGTGAGTTTCGACTTGCTTTCGCAGTTTTCAATGGTTCCAAGATTGGTTCCGGCAAGGACTGCACATGAATTATCCCCGGGTTCATTGCGCAATCCGTCCAGTTTAAGGTTTTTAACGACAGCGCCTTCGGCAATTTTCTTAAACAATGGTTTATGGATTGCATTGCGGGTAATCGTGTAACCACCGCCATTGAACACACCATTCCAGGATTCAATCTGCGTGAGATCTCCGGCATTGACGATATTCGAGGCAACATTGACCTCGCCCGTCTCAGGATCCACCCAGTCGGAATAATCGCCGGCATTGACGGCATCGGCGAAAGTGTTCCAGGATTCCGGGTCGGTGATGATCAGCGCTCCGGCAGGCACGAAAGTCTGCTTTCCCCAATCGACGACCACGCCGGCAGGAATACGGGTGTTTTCCCTTATTTCAATGACCATCTGACGGTTGTAGCTGTCGGTGAGCGTGATGTTGAATCCGTCCTGATATTCGCCGGCAGGCACACAGAAATTCAGTTCCGCAGCCTTCTCACTGCCAGTTGAGAAACCGGCATCAGGCACAGAAATTTCTATCCTGTTGTCAGCTTCAATGACAGAAAGTGCGCCAGTCGCAAGGTTCAGCCCGAATTTGCCGGAAATCGGAGCCGACAGACTGTTCAGGACAATGCCGGCAATCTTATTCTTTCCGAAATCCATGGCAATGCGTACCACGCCACAGAGGTTTTTCAGTTCAAATTCCTTGTCGGAAGATTGTCCATATAGGACGGCGGCGCCGTTGCTGAATGATCCCGGTATCCATTTCTGGATGGTCTGGAGCGTTATCTCAGCTTTTTCAGAATCCATGGCATCACATATCCAGCTCGGATAAACGACTCCGTATGGAGCATTGACGCCATCGACATTGAATGTCGCCTTTACGGTCTTGGCTCCGATTTCATGGAGAGGTTCAGAACGTTTTCCGTTTACGGCAATCCGGTCGCCTTCACACCAATATACAGGATAGGCATCCCCGTTCAACTCTCCTAGGACAGTCTTGGATGCGATTCCGGAGCTCAGGGACAGGCTGACATTCTCCTCCGGAACGGGCTCGGGTTCTGTTCCTCCGGATGTTTCCGTCTTCCCGCAATTCGTAGATACCAGCGGCAAAGCTACGATTGCGAGTAATGTCAAAAATTTCGTTTTCATTTTTATTCGTTGATTATCAGTCTTTTAATATTCAATCTTTTTCTTTGTCCGGAGGTCCGGCAACAGATGCCGCACTTCCGCGGATTTGTTCGGCATAAGCAGTAGGTGTCTTTCCGAACATCTCACGGAAGCATTTCGCAAAATATGAGACGTTGGAAAATCCGACTGTGTAGCAGATTTCCGAAATATTGTTCCCTTGCGGGTCCCGAAGCATTTCCGCAGCCACGGCAAGCCGCAGATTTCGGACATAGTTGTTAGGTGAAGTTTCCAGCAGACGCCTTATCCGCCTGACCAGAGTGGATGGGCTGACCGCCATTTTATCAGCTATTATCTCATTGGACAGCAATGGATTGGAAAGATTTTCCCTGACAATGCCGTCGAACTCTGACAGGAAAGTCTGATCTTTCTTCGGAAGTCCTACAATCTGTGATACGGTATTGATCTTTTCCCGGAAGACTTCCTCTTCCCTGGTCCGACGGTATTCCTCTTCCAGTTGACGGTGTTTGCGTTCCGCTTTTTTGTGCATTACCACGAATACCGCTGCATAAATCATCAGTATGAACAACAGAAACAGCGTGATGCCCAAAGTCGATGCCCAGAAAGGCGGTTTCACAACGATTACCAACGGATAATGCGCTTCGTGCCATTCTGAAGATGATGCTGAAGACCTGATTTCCAGAGTATATGTTCCGGCCGGCACGTTATACCATGAGGCATTGCGCGAAACCGAAATATCCCTCCATACCTTGTCATAGCCTTTAAGCCGACATTGAATCCAAAAAGAAGATTCCGACAGCATGTCTGGAGAAGAAAAATCGAAGATGAAAGAACTCTGGTTGTTACGGAGCTTGATCTTATCCACAAGGTCAATGTTTTCATCGCCGTCCACGATCTGATTCCCTGCACGCATTCCGGTAATCACGATCCTCGGATAATCGCCGGAGCGCATTTTGGTCGGAGAGAAACAGATGAATCCATTGTCAGAACCGGCGCAGAGTTTTCCGGAAGTAAGACGTAATTTACTGTTGGTCAATTTGGTATCCAATAGGCCTTCGACCTCTGTATACAGTCTCATGCCGGAATTTTCAGGGTCGAATTGTATCAATCCCTTGTCGGTGGACAGCCACAACGAACCGCTTCTGTCTTCGGAACAACAGAAAAACACATTCGACGGCATTGACGGGAATCCTGACTGGTCATAAGTCGTGAATTTGGCGGTTCCGGTATCATATAAGGAAAAGCCATGGCTGAATCCGACTGCCCAGACACGGCCTTTCTTGTCGATATGTACGGAAGTTATTTTATTGCTCGGCAGACCTGAGCCGTCGTCTTGGGTAAAATGAAGCATTTCACCGTCTGATGGATTCCAGCGATATAGACCGGAAGCAAATGTTGAAAGCCACATATTGCCTTCGGCATCTTCGGCTATCGAGGTAACGAACACGCCGTCAATGGATTTCACGTCCTCAAAACAATCTTTTTCTCTATTGTATCTGGAGAGTCCAAGTGTCGTACCTGCATAAATATCGCCTTTCTTCGTCTTGTAAACCAGATAAACCTTCTGGTCCTTACGTCCGCTGTCCCGCATTATACCGCCATAAGGTTTCAATGCAAGTGTCTTGGTATCAAGTTTATAAACTCCGCTCAATGAACCGAACCAGAGAGAATTGCCATCAATACAAGGAGAGCAGACCGTCCTCGGTATTCCAGGTATCTTTACACGTTCAACAGTCGCATTTACCGGATTCCACAGCAGAAATCCGGCTTGCTCGGTAGACACCCAAACCTTGGTCGGCGATTCTTCGCAGAAACCGCTGACAATGCACCCTTCCAGAGATGTACCGGAAGCAGTGTAGTATTTCTCGAAATTCGTCTGCGCGATTCCGGACCAGTTCACGCCGCTGTCTTTCGTGCCGAGCCATACACCCTCATTATTATCTACAAATGAGCAAGTGACGTAACTGCTTGACAATGAAAAACGGTCGTCAGGATTATATTCAATGTGCCTTGAGCCGGTCCCATGCAAATCGTATCTCCATACGCCGGCAGATGTAGAAAGCCAGATCCATCTTTCTCTCTCGAAGAAAGCATCCAGAAGCGTTACACCGGCAGGAAGATGGAACAGACTGCGGATGGAACCGGATATGGGGTCTATTTCACTGATTCCCTTGACCGTGCTTGCCACATAAATCTGCCCGTCGGCTCCTTCGAAAATGCCTTCGACATCATCGGAATCGAACCATCCGCCATCCTTGAACGGTTCCAGGTCATTGGCATTGTCAAATCCTGAAGCAGAGTGATAAAGCGGTGAATGATAGCGCGAGAGCCATATTCCGCTGTTCTTGGAACAGAGAATCCTGCGGAAGCCGGAAATTCCCAAGACGTCGTAACCGATATGGTGCAAATGGGAATATTTCGTGTTGTAGCAGAACAAGCCCTGCCCCTTTACAATCATCCAGATATGACCGTTCTTGTCGGTGGTTATGCTCCGGATCTCGCCTCGTATGGATTCGCCGTCGTCAGCCTTCAGGAGAATAGGTTCGAACTTGTCACGGATATAGTTGTAGCGGCAGACACCGTTGTCGGTCCCTATCCAGATATTGCCGTCCCTGTCCTCTACCAGACAGCGGACATAGTCTGTTTCAAGTCCCAGTTTATCAGTGAAGAAGACATCGAATTTCCTGCCGTCATAGCGGTTCAGTCCATGACTGGTCCCGACCCAGACAAATCCACGGGAATCCTGCATGATGCTGCTTACGCCATCGAATGACAGCCCGCTGTCGGCGGTCGTCAAATGCGTAAACTTATATTGGCTCACAACAGCCTGCGCCGTGCCGTGTAGCCCGACCGCAAGCAGCAATGAAACTGCAATATTCCTTATTATATTTCGTTCTCTCATAACCGGGAAATGAGATTTTATTTAAAATCGAACACTTTGTTGGTGATACGTCCTCTTACGACATAGAGATATCCAGTATCGCCCTCATGATCCCTTCCACCTGAACCATATACCGCAAGAATTTCATCGCGGCCAAGCGGACAAAGCGAATTCCATTTCGCACAGGCCTTGGTCTGGTCTATTGCAAACGGTCTGGAAACTCCTCGCATCGTACTGAATTTATTCTTGACGAATTCTGATTTCGGGCATATCTGGACTTCCATCGCCGTATGTTTATATCGCTCGGCATGAGTGCTTTGCGGTGCACCGTCCGTCGTCTGATATGACATTACGAAATAATTGTCAGTCTGTATCAGATACGGGGCTCCGGAATAGATCTCAGTACTCTTGAGCGACTTCTGGAAAGGGTCGAACCTGTAAATGCTCGGTGCACCGACCTGACGGCTCCAATTATCTGCAACCGAGTTATATACAATCTGCGGAAAGAATTGATAGCCATCTCCATTCGCCTCGATTGCAACATAGATATTGCCGTTGTAAACAGTAGCCGTAGGCATCCCGTCGCGCATCCTGAATGTATAACACACCACCCGTTTTTCTCCCCAGGTGTCGCCCCCGTCTTTCGATTCGATGACGGAAATGTTCTGATAGGTAATCTTATCGCTCGCATAAGGAGTTTCATCTGCAAAATAAATCTGTACAGTGCCGTCAGGAAGTTCCAGCACGAAAGGCTCATAGCATCCGGAAACATTGTTCGAGGAGTAGAGTCTCTTCAGGCTGCTCCAGGTAGCGCCATTGTCATCGGATGTGCTGATGGAGATATGGAAAGGATAGACAGTCTTGTCTTTATTGGCGACCTTGGTATCTTTGACTCTTTCATTCACAGCATAAATTATACGTCCAGGATGGTGGGGATTGCCGGCACTGAGCTGTGCAAATTCCGGATTGTCCATCCTGTGTGACAGACTGTCTTTCTTATAGGCCGGAACGACAATCTTCGCCCCGGTCCATGTGGCGCCGTCATCATTGCTGAAACGGGCATAGCCATGCCAAGTATTTGAGTAGCATATCATTAATCTGCCGTCATTCAGACGGTGCGCACGACCGTAAGCACTGCACCAACCAGAAACAAGGACAGGTTTCTCCCAAGTGATGCCGAGAATGTTGCCATCTACTTCCTCAATGTCCGAAGTTGTATTTTCAAGCGCGGTGAATGTCAATTCTGGTGCGTTGGTGATCACGCCGGCTTTAAGCTCCACTTGCGTGCTTGTAGTCGCCTTCAGGAATGTTCCTCTGTCATCGGAAAACATTATGCTGAAGCCTTCCCTGAAAATCTGTGGCGGAATGGCAATGCAGAAGTCGTAAAGAGAGGTTTCGTTTCCTGCAGGTTTCAAAGTTATCGTCTTCACGCCGTCTCCGGAGACATTGCCAAGAACAGGATTGCCGGCATTGACATTGAATGAAAATTGTCCTGCAACGGATTCGGAGGCATTGCCCCTGAATACGGCTTTGGTCGCCTGGCGGTCGCAGCTGGAAGGGCAATTCACTTTGATTCGGAGGTACGCGCATAATTGGCGGAAGCGCAGACCGGTTGATACGCTTTGCGCGGCCATTATTGCGGTAGCTGGATCAAAGTTTCCGGCTGCGGGCATTTGCTCCGATTTTATTGTGATCAGGTCAGAATTCAGTGCATCAGCCGGATATATGGCGGTATAAGGAGGGGGCAATGTTTTCCCCATCGTGAAGGTGGCAGTTTTCGAGCCGGCGGCCTCAGCAGTGAGCGGTTTTGACACGACGCCATTGACGATTATGCAGTCGCCTTCCAACCAGATGACCGGATATTTCCCGCCTGTCTTTTCTCCAAGAGCGGTCTTGGTCGTAGTTCCATCAGAAACTGCAGTGAAGACGGTTTCGGTTTCCAGCTCGGGCGCGGATTCCGTGCATGCCGCCAGTGCCAGCATTGCTGCGGAAATCATCAGGTATGTGGTTATTCTGCGTGTCATTATATAGTTCGTCTAGGGGTCCGAAATTAGGTTCGTCAGCGGGCTCGGCGATTAATTCACTTCATTATAATCTTACCTTTCCTTATGTATATGTTACCACTTAATTGAGTGATTGCCAATATATTGTCATCACCAAGATCACAGAGTGAGTTCCAAAGGCCATTGTCCCGTGTCTGGTCGATTTCAAATGGACGGATGCGCTCCCGCATCGTCAGGAATTCATGGCCTGTCATTTCATCAATGCGACAAACAGCCATTTCCATCACGGCGTTCTTCGTGGTCGGTTCCAATGCACCTTCAGATGACTGGTAGCAGAGCACGAAATAATTGTCAGTGTGAATGATATAAGGGGCGCCCGCATAAATGAACGCGCTTTCCATAGAGGTCTTGAAAGGGTCGAACCGGTTCAATGACGATCCATATACAGGTGTTTTCCAATTGTCTGATATCCTGGTACATACAATCTGCGGATGGAATTTGACATTCTGTCCGTTGGCTTCGATTGCCACGTAAATCCAATCGCCATGAATCATTGCCACAGGCATGCCGTCACGGTATTTTTCATTGTAGCAGACAATCCTGGCAGGTCCCCAAGTATCACCGCCGTCTTTGGATTCGATGACGGAAATGTTCTGATATGTCAATCTCCTTTCATAATAAGGCGTCTCATCAGCAAAATAAATCTGCACGGTGCCGTCCGGAAGTTCGAGGACGCATGGTTCGTAACAACCGCGGAGGACATCCCTGTCCCAAATCTTGGATTTGTAGACATCACGGATGCCGCTCCACGTCTTGCACATGTCATCAGATGTGGAAATCGCTATCGCATAAGGCGTTTGTGAACTTTTATTGTCAGAAGGCCTGATGTTCGCAGCATAGATGATTCGTCCCGGATGGTAAGGATTCTTGTCGCTGAGCTGGGCAAATTCCGTATTGGAAACATTGACCTGAACCGGGGCGATATAGCTGTTGTAAGCCATGGCAGTCCGTGCCTCCGACCATGTGCTGCAACCGTCCTTGCTGATCTTGAAGCAGCCGCTTCCTCCGCGGGAATAGACAGCCATGTAGCTTCCGTCATTAAGTCGGTGCACGCGCGCATACCCGCCCGGTGCAAGCAGCTTGGCATCTTCCCATTCTACCATGATTTCGCCATGAGATGTCTTTCTGGGAGCAGGTGTACAACCAGGCTCGACAGCAGAAACGCCCAAAAGTCCGGCCAATGAAAACAAAAGGACCAAAAATCCAAATAATCGGTTACTCATCTTAGCTTTTCGTTAAAAACCATACGCAAAGATATGTAAACGATATTTTTTGCATGAAAATTTTTGACACAAAATATGCAAATTTTGAGTCAATTTGCGATAACCTTTCTATTGCCTTAGAAGTTCAGCCCCATTCCGACAACCAATGATCTTGGAAGCGATGGACCATAGATATATCCGGAGTCACGTAACTCCCCTTGGTCAAAATCTTTCTGATAGGCATTGAAAATATTCTTGACACCGGCGTGGAGATTCAGGCGACATATTTTCATTATGTTGAATTCGTAACTGATTTTGCAGCTCATGTCCCAGAATGACGGGGTGTTGACGGCGACATCGACATCAGTTCCGCTTCCTTTCAGGTGTTGTGCAAGCATTGGTCCCGTATAGGTCCCGGGCAAATCAATGTCGAAATTCTTGAATGGAGAATAGCACGCCACCATGTAGCCGTAGACGTTCGGGGAACGGAAAAGGTCACGGACCGGAGCGACCGCCTCGTCATCACTCCACGCCTGGGCTTCGTCATAACGGCTTCGCTGTATTGTCAGACCGGCCTGCAGGCTGAACGCCGTCGATATTGCCAGCTTTCCTTCCAACGTGCAGCCATAAACCTTGGCTCCGGATCCGTTGTAACGCTCCATGATGTTGCTGTTTCCATCGTCGGCCTTGTCACCCGTCGGCCTGAGGGAGTATGTATCTTTCAAGATAGTGTAGAATCCTTCCGCCATAAGGTTGATGGAAATGTTATTGACGGTATGATACCAGTCCGCCGATGCACTGAACGAGTGGGACTTCTCTTCCCTGAGATTGTCGGCGAGCTTGATACGTATGCGTTTTCCGCCGGCAACAGCGACATGCAGGTCTTCGTCAAATGCCTGCGGTGCACGGAATCCTTTGGCATAAATAGCGCGGAAACTCAGATCACGGAACGGACTGTAGCGGATATTGACCCTAGGGGAGAAAATCGGTCTTCGGATGAGGTCGTGTTTGTCAATGCGGACACCCCCAAGAAGCCCCCAATGTTCGTTTTTCCACTCGTTCTGGAAGTAAGAGCCGATGATATTTATCTTCTGAGCCGTTTTATAACCATATCCGAGCGATTTATCTTTCATGTCATCGAAGTTGTATTCCAGACCGGCTGTAAGTTGGGACGGCATGAACAGCAGGCGATTGAACTTGTACGAATACTGTACTCCTCCGACTGCAGTCAAGTCCGTGGTCCTTCCGTATGCCTTCGGGTCCATCCCGGAGCCATAGTAGCTGTTCCTGCTGATATGCTGGGCGGAAACATATGCATTCCAAATATGTTTGCCATCTTGGCTCTGGCCTTCATAACTAAGTGAACCGCTGTTGTTTATGTGTTCGGTCTGTTCAGCTATCAATGCTTCGTGTGCAGGTCGGTCCAGCTGGTCTCCACCGCGTCGGAACTCTTTGACACCATGATATTCGAACTTCAATTTCGAGAAAGGATTCAGTCTCAGGTGTCCCCGTGTACCGATAGTTATCGTATTAAGTGCAGGAATCTCCGTAAATCCGTCGCCGTCAGCATCATAGCCATCCCTTGAGCGTCTCTGACCGAATACGGACAGTCCGCCTCTGCCATCGTCTGTGACCATTGACGCATTGACGCTGGTGTTGTTGTCAAGAGCCCCGCTCATACCTATAGACGTGAGTTCATGGCTGATTCCTGCGCCGGATCTCATTGCCTCTTTGGTGATTATGTTGATTGTTCCTCCGATTGCGGACGCGCCGAACAAGGCTGATCCGCCTCCTCGCACCACTTCCACACGGTCAATCATTGACGCCGGTATCTGCTCCAGTCCGTATACGCCTGCCAATGCCGAGAATATTGGCCTGGAGTCAATGAGAATTTGCGAGTAATGCCCGTCAAGCCCGTTGATTCTCGCCTGAGTGAACCCGCAGTTCTGGCAGTCGTTTTCAATTCGGACTCCCGGCTGGAACGTGAGGCCTTCCGCCAATGTCGGTGAGGAAGTGCTGGCAAAAATACGGCTGTCAATGACATTGACCAATGCCGGGGCCATCTTCCTCGACGTGCGGTTTCTGGTGGCGCTCACCACCACTCCGTCCAAAGAGAGTGATTCCGGCTCAAGGCTGAAATTCACTTCATAGGTTTTTCCTGCTTCAATATCCATTGAAACTGCAGAGTCTTTGTATCCTACGAAAGAGGCTATTATATCGTGCTTGCCAAGAGGCAGGTTTCTGATGACATAATGTCCGGATGATGAAGTCTGGATGCCGATTTGTGTGCCGCCTACCATCACCATCACATAAGGGAGATGCTCCCCTGTCTTGGAGTCGATAATGTGACCGGATATGCTGGCATCCGACAGTTTGTTCTGAGCATGTGCCAGTACGCTGAAACACATGGCTATTGCAGCCACTGCCAGCGTGGCCGAAAAATGTATTATTTTCATTTATTAGTGTCGTTATTTTAGCTCAATTCGTGTTTTGCACAACTTGAGACATCATAATTTACTGCATGACCTGGAAACTGGTCTGCATGAATAAGGAAAGGTATGGATTTATAACGACACCGGCGGAGCCCTCAGTCCGAGGACATGATGGAATAAAGACCGTATGACTTCAGGAAGTTCCGGTATCAGCAGTACCGATAAATCCCGACTTTCTGCAGGAACGATTTCAGCCTGTCCGCTGTCCAGATAAACATTGGCAGATATGATTTGCAAAATCTGGAGTTCAGAGTCGCTGTGACTGTGCGGTTTGCCACTCCAGGGATGAGAATGCACGATACGCCCCTCAGGACCCTCATGAACGTGGGTAAAGAGGTTTGTTGATGCAAAAAAGAATGCAAACAACACAAGCGCCAACGCGCTCTTGATTTTGAGGTGACGTATCATTTCACCGGCAAAGATAATACACTATCCGCAAACTGGAAAATCCCGCGCCCCAGATATTTGTATCGAGGATTTCTCCCGCCGTGCGTGATAAAACGTTTTCCACGCACGTCATGCCCGAAAATGCTGCTGACGTGCGTGAATTGCCCGGTTTTACGCACGTCGCGGCGCAAAAATCATTGGCCTTAAACTGAAAGCGGGAACAATGAGTCAGCCTCGTATTGGGTGATTCCGAGCAGTCGACGAAGCTGTCCATTCGAGGCGTGATAGTCATAGTGAAGTTTATTTGCAGCATCGACGAGTTGCGATTTGGTCAGTTCTTGTACATTCGCAACCCCATAGGATGTTCGCAATAGTTTTGCCAGCTGTGTAAACAATTCCGAGTCAGTCAAGAACTCTCCGTCATCAAGTTCACATGCAAGTTCGCCATATGCTTCCACGTTTTTGGTCAACATGGAGAAATATTGGTGGGCGTCACGGAACATCGACATTCCCAACTGTATGGAACAATATGAAGAAGGCGCTATCATCCCGTCCGTGACTTGCATCCGTTCAATATTACCTGGTACTCGCCCGTGGAACAATTTCCGTAAGTCAGTATCCTTCAAATCTTTGACATTTTGAAATCCATATTGCTGCGTATTGAAATAATAGGCACCTGTTCCCCATGGATATGAGTAAGGTGTATGATCCGGATTTGCGACATAGCCATTTCTGTTGACATAGACGATAGTGTTTCTCAATGTCTTCAAATCATTGATTGCCTTGAGTCGCAACTGGAAACAATCAAATGGTTTCATATAGTGATTTTGACTGAGATAGCGTACAAGTCGTCGCCTGAAAGCCATGAAAAACTCTTTTATCTTCTCTTCTTCCCCGGCCAGGACAATATGAATATGGTTGTTCATTATCTCAAATGCGACAATGACAAGTTCTTGGAACTCAGTGCTGCATCTGGCCATAAGATTCATTGAATAACGGAAATCACTGTCATCCTGAAAAATGACGGGTGTTTCTTTCCCTGGAGTGTAGAGATGCCACCAATTATCGCAGTTATACGAAAACGTGGCTTCGCATTTTGCCTCAGCATCGCGAAAAGAATGTTTTTTCATAATGTTTGTTTTGTGACACGCAGATTATCCGGAATCTCACGCGTCGATTAATACTATATTGGTACGCCAATTTAGCAAATGTTTCCGATAAAACTATTGAGGGCAGCTTATTTTATTCAATTTTCTGTGAATTTGTAAACTCTCGTGCGTGATAAAACGTTTTCCACGCACGTCATGCCCGAAAAAGCTGCTGACGTGCGTGAATCGCCCGGTTTTACGCACGTCGCGGAGATGACTGCCATCTTTGTTTGCCGATTGACACAAATGCATTAACTTTGTTAAGAACAGATTAACAGACTCAAGTTTCGCAAGTTGTCAAACTTGTTGAACGTTAGTGCGAATTTGAGGGTTG
>OHKV01000081.1_pt1 | contig 97727 bp, 93 predicted proteins | sample 1568951 | NCBI WGS metagenome assembly OHKV01 (sample SAMEA3879528, study PRJEB24766) | human gut metagenome | biome: human-associated habitat; feature: feces | place: USA | collected 1985/1987
TTGGGAACCCCAAAACGCCTCGCTCCACCATGAGGGCGGAGGAATTTTGCTCCCGACGGTCGCAGAAAGTGAGTGTACCAACTGTAAACAGTATATCGAATGACAAACATACAGGAACAGAATAGGAGAAAGGGCGGAAGACCGCCCACGGGCAGGGTTCGCAAGCTGTCGAAGTCTGTCACGGTGAAGTTCTCAAAGCCAAGCTATGAGGCATTGAAACTGAGGGCAAGAAAAGCCAACCGCAAGTTGGCGGAGTATATCCGTGAATCAGCCTTGAATGGTGAGGTGGTGAGCGGACACAACACAGAGACGGTTGCCATTGCCAAGAACCTCATCGGTATGGCAAACAACCTCAACCAACTTACCAAGCTGTCGCATCAGAGAGGTTTCCATGAGACCCATGTGTATGTAGTGGACTTGTTGAGAAGATTGAAAGCAATCCTTGGCGAGTATCGCCAAGCAAGTTATAAACCGAAGCCAAGTAGTATGGGCAGAAAGGAGGATACCACATGATAGGCAAGCTAAAGAAAGGTGCATCCTTTGGTGGTTGCGTCCGCTACGTGACAGGCAAGGACGAGGCGAAAATCCTTGCATCCGATGGAGTGTTACTCGGCACGAATGCCGAGATAGTACAAAGTTTTGAGCTGCAAAGACAGCTAAATCCATGGATTAAGAAGCCTGTGGGACACATTGCATTGAGCTTCAAACCCGAGGACAAGCCACGTTTAACGGATGAATTCATGGCTAAGATAGCCCTTGAATACATGCAGCTGATGGGCATCACCGATACCCAATTCATCATCGTAAGGCATCACAACACAGACAATCCACATTGTCATATCGTGTATAACCGCATCAACAATGAGAGCAAACTCTTATCAGACAGGAATGATTACAGGCGTAATGAGCAGGTGACCAAGGCTCTTAAATCCAAATATGGACTGACCTACGGAACGGACAAGAGCAATACTAATACTCGCAAGTTACGCAATGCGGAGCGTGCCAAATACGAGATTCACAATGCTGTAAAGAGCGCATTGAGAATGGCAGATAGCTGGAACGAGTTCAAAAGTGAACTTGCAAAACGAGGTATTCACTTGGAACTTGTCTATAAGGATAAAGAGCAAACCAAGGTTCAAGGCATCCGATTCAGCAAGGATGGATATAGCTTCAAGGGTACGCAGATTAGCCGAGACTATAGCTTTGGCAAGTTGAATGTGAGGTTTGAGGGGACGGAGAATCAAATATCAGCAAGAGACAACTCTGCTCAGCAATATGAGCAGGGCTGTCGCAAGAATGAGCAGGTGCCATCCATATCGGAGAGCAGCCAGGACCCTTGGGACGGTATTTCTTCCATCGGCTTGTTCGCTCCGTCTAATGCCCAAGCTTATGAGCCATTCCCAGAGGATGAATCCGCCAAGAAGAAAAAGAGAAAACGCAGAAAGGGCTTCAGCCTTTGATGCAAGTTACAAACTTAAAATTAGAATCGAACATGAAAGAAGAACTATTGGAAGCCATCTATGGCACAGTTGAGAGATTGGAGCAGAAAGTCGATGAACTTTCTGCCTTCACAAAGAACGCAGGAGCGGAAACCGTTCCTGCAAGTAATGACATGACCAAGTTGGATAAGTCAATCAATGCGATGTTTATCAAAGAAGAGGAAGTCAGAGGTAAAATATCCAAATTAAGAGATGCCATTGTCGTTTTTGCTGACCTTATCAAGGTTGAACTTGGCAAAAATGAGCAGCGAAGCAAGTTCTTGGTTGATGCAGTCAAGCAGATGAGACAAAGGAATGATGTTTCCTCAAAGGCATTGCAAGATAAACTTGAAGTAATGAACAAATCACCTCAAAAGAAGGTTGTAACCCATCGCTTCGAGCCAACCTCAAAGAATGTTCTTCTTTTCATTGGTGGCTTGGTCTTATCTCTTGTTATCTCCATTTGGGGCAATCTCACTCAATGGCGAGAGCACCAAAATTGGGAGGAGGCAGACTTGAAATATAGGGCATTGAAAATGGTTCTTCCATCTGATGACCCGAATATTCGCTACATCGAAAAGCATTTCAATGTGCATCGAGATGAAGATGTGATAGATGAGTTCAGAACCAGAGTTGATGTTTATGAAGATTCTGTCTATCAACACCATAAAATGGTTGAGGTAGCATCATATAAAGATAGTATAGCAAGACAACTTATTGATGAATCAAATAGGATAAAAATGCAGATAAAATAGTAAGAAAAGTAAATAAAAACGTTATTTATGTATTATTATGCAAAGTATAATCACGTATAACATAGCTTAATGTAGTTTAAATATTCTCTGAAAATTACTTTGTTTCAAAAAGTCTTTTTATTTTTGCACATAAATACAGACCGTTCTGACAAAAGGCACAGAAATCGAAAAGTGTATAGAGTAGATTATTTTAAAACTTACAAGCATGAAAGATTTAAAACTTTTCACTCAAAGTGAGTTGTCCACCTTGGAAACATTAGATATTATGGGTGGTACAGCAAGCGCAGAAGCATCACAAACAGGTTGTTCAAACAATGTTGTAGGATGTAATTGTACGATCATTCAAGTGCCAATTCAAAAGCCATCTGTTGGTGATGGTACAAAAGCTTTGTAAAAATGAAAAATTTTAGGTAGGATGAAATTTCATCCTACCTTTTTATTAAAAGATAGAGAATATGAAAGTAAGTAATTATAATTACATTATACATAAAAACTCCTATTCTTATTGGTACAATGGAATTAATCATACTTTTTTCAAAGTACCAATTTCTTTGGGAAAGAAATTGGAGCATATCATGAATGATAACATCAATATGCTTCCTACAAACTTTTGCTCTCGTCTTGTTGAAAAAGGTTTTATAGTTTCTGACAACACCAAAGAATTGGATATTATTCGGGAAAAATATAATGAACAAGTTTGTCGTAAAGACTATTTGCTAACAATACTGCCAACACTTAATTGTAATTTTAAATGTTGGTATTGCATTCAAGACCATGTTGGTTCAAAGATGTCTGTTGCCACCATTGATAAAGTAAAGACACATATAAATTACATGATAAATGTTGAAAAAATAAAGTCATTACAAATCGAGTGGTTTGGTGGAGAACCCTTCCTATATTTCAAGCAAGTCATATTGCCTATTTGTGAATATGCACAGAAACTTTGTGCACAAAAACAAATACCTTATTCAACCACAGCAACTACAAATGGATACTATTTACTTCCTAAAATATGCCCAGATTTAGTAACTTTAGGGTTTAAAAGATTTCAAATAACTCTTGATGGTCCTAAAGAGCAACATGACAAAGTAAAATTTCAAAATAATTGTCCATCTGCATTTACTCATGTCTTGAATAATATAGAATATATTCTTAGCAATAGTTCATCAATAGAAATTTTATTGAGAATAAACTATACGGAAGAAAACTTAGATCAAATTATTGTAGAGGAAGTAAACCAAATTATTTCTCCACAAAATCGTTGTAAAGTCCGTGTTATGCCTAAAAAAGTATGGCAAGAAAATGTTCGTAAAAGCAGATATGAAAGCGTAAAGACAATACTGCAAAAATTTCATGCATCTGGATATAATACTGTCCATTTTGATGCGGTAAATACGTTTATTCCTTGTTATGCTAATCGTAAATACTACAATGCAATTAATTATAATGGGGATGTCGTAAAATGTACCGCTTCAAACGATTTGTATGAGAAGTGTACTCATGGAGAGATTGAGCCAGATGGAAGCATAAAATGGAATCATGACTTTATAAAGAAATACAAAATGGTTTTCTTTGAAAATAAGAGATGCTTGCAATGTAAATATTTGCCATTGTGCATGGGAGTTTGTCCCCGTGACAATTATACAAAAGCATGCAAACTTGAAAATGTAGATTTCCATATAGAAGATTCTTTAGTAAACTATATTGATACAATTTATGAAACGAAAAGTGTTAAATAGACTGTGTGCATTTCTACTTTTTATAGGATTACCCATTTTAAGTTATGCACAAAATACTGTAATAAAAGGAAAGGTCATCAATAACAATGGTGACCCTTTGTCGTTTGTGAACGTTTCTCTGCTCAACACACGAGATTCATCCTTTATACAAGGAACGACTAGTAAAACTGATGGAACTTTTGAGTTAATCTCAAAAAGCAAAGAGGGAATCGTGAAAATCTCATCAATTGGCTACAAAAACTTTTTCAGAACTTTTCGTAATTCTGAGACTTGGACTATTGAACTTCAAGAAGATTCTTTGAAGCTTAATGAAGTTGTCATTACGTCACAATCTTTAAGAAGTTTTGGTAATAAAGACCAAATCTTTCTGTCGGAAAACGATAGGAAAATTGGAACGAATGCCTTAGAAACAATTAGTTGTTTGCCACAGTTTAAGACCAACCCAGCAGAAATAGGTATTACGACTGTAGATAACAAAAGCGTCCTTGTCCTTATTGACGGAATTCGCAGAACTGCTAGAGATTTAATGTTACTCAAACCGAATGACATCAAATATGTTAATTATTATAGTTATCCTCCAGCACGTTATGCACATGAAGGTATTGGAGCTGTGATTGATGTTGTTACAAAAAAGCAAAATGATACGCTATATACATTTTATTTAAGTACTAAAAATGGAGTAAATGCTGGATATGGAACCAATTTAGCATCCATGACCTATCAAGATTCATTAAACACCATTTCAGCGGCTTATTTTATCGACTATCGTGATTTGAATAGTAACCTTATGAATAATAGCTACCGTTATGGAAATAAAAGTAACATTTACCAAGGCACTTCTGGAGTATATGTCGGACAATTTCATATTGGGCAGGTAAATTACCAACATAGTCAAGGCAAAAGTCTGTTTAGTTCTCAAATAGAATTCACAAAAAATCCAGGCACTCAGAAATATGAGCAAAATATCAATGATGCGGAAAATATTTCTAATTCTCGAAGGCTAAAAAGTGACTATAATGGACTTTCTGTAGATTTGTACTATCACTATTCTTTCAATAAGGATAAAAACATTTCTCTGAATGTCCTCAATACATTCTACAAATCCAATTCCAACAATATTTTAAATGATTGTTCTTCTCAAAAATTAGAAAACAATATAGATAATAAATCTTATTCTATAATTGCAGAGTTGCTTTATAATTGTAAATTATTTAACGGCAGTTTTGGCTTAGGTGCCTATTATCTGTATAAAAACTTTTCACAAACATATAATGTAGATAGTTTCTCGAAAGTTGGCACACAAAAGGAATATTTTTATGGCGAATATAGTAAGGGTGTAAGTAACTTTTCTTATACTTTTGGAGTTGGGATTGAAAATAATCACTATAATACCGCAGATAAAAAAAGCTTTGACTACTGGGTTCTTCGCCCTTCATTAGCGTTAAGTTTACAATGTACAAAGTTGTCTTCTTTGCGTTTCACTTCTTCCATAAGGTCAATTGTCCCTAATGTAGGCAATCTTACAGATAGCAAAGTTGCGATTGACGAACATTTTTTCCTCCAAGGGAACATGGGCTTAAAGCCATATTATGTTTATGGAACCAATCTACAATATCAATATAGTTCAAATGATAGAAAATGGTATTTTGTAGCTTCTGTAAGTAATGACTTTTATCCTAGTAAGAACGTTCCTGTTATAGCTAGCTATGGAGATGATATGATAGAAAGTATATCAAGAATAAAAAATGCAAATGAACTAAGTACGTCAGTATCCTTTAGGTATCAACCAGCATCTTGGATTAATATCCAACCCTATTATAATTATCAATATTCAAAGTATGACACACCTAACCAATGTATTCGGCATTCTATGCATAACACTGGTGTCAGTGTCAATCTCTTACCTAAAAAATGGCAAATATCATGGAATGGAAACTTTCCTACGACAACTGCAAATGGCGACATTTTTCAGCAAACAGGTTTTCAGACAACAACTTCCATATTATATAAGATTAAATCAATTTCTTTGGGAGTAGAGTATATACATAATCCAAAACCAAATAGGACTTATGCAAGTATAAAAAACTTCTCTTTTGAAGAAGAAACAAAATGGAATAATTTTAAAAATTTAATTGCAGTTAACTTTACCTATTATTTTACAAAAGGAAAAGGGCATAATCAGGGAAGTAAACGTTTGAGAAATAAGGATCAAGATGCAGGTCTTACCCAATTTAACACGGCTAAGTAACAATAAATTATTTACAATAATATGGAAATGAAGTGTTTTCCAATAACATATCAATTTGACACAATGCAATGTGGTATAGCCTGCTTGCAGATGATTTGCAAATATTATGGACGAGATTACTCTCTGTCTTATCTGTCGGGTATTTGTACTTCTTCAGCGGAAGGTGTATCTTTGCATGGCATCAACGAAACTGCCATACAATTAGGTTTCCATACACTTTGTGCAAGGTTGGACATTAAGGATACAATGGAAATGCCATTACCTTGCATTCTACATTGGAATCAAAATCACTTCGTTGTTTTATATAATGTCAAAAAAGGGAACAAGTTTTATGTCGGAGACCCAGGCAAAGGATTAGTAACTTATAATCTAGAAGAATTCAAACTGCATTGGATAAGCACCTCGTCTAATGGTGAGGACAGGGGCATTGCTATGCTTTTGGAAACCACTCCTGCTTTCTTCACTTATAAGATGGAGGACGAAGAGAACACCAAAGAGAAGAGGTCTTTCCGCTTTCTCCTTGGGTATGTGAGAAAATATCGCAAGTATTTCGGGCAAATCATCTTGGGTTTGTTAGTTGGAAGTCTCTTGCAACTAGTTCTGCCATTCCTTACCCAATCCATAGTGGATGTCGGCATCAAGAACCAAAACATCGGCTTTGTCTGGCTTATTCTGTTGGGACAGTTGATGCTTACAATCAGCAGAACGGCAATCGACTTTATCCGCAGATGGTTGTTGCTTCACATTTCCTTACGTATCAACATATCATTGGTAAGTGACTTCTTCATCAAGCTCTTAAAGCTACCGATGTCTTTCTTTGACACGAAGCTCATGGGTGACTTGATGCAGAGGATGAACGACCATAGCCGTGTGAACAACTTCCTTACTCAGCAGACACTCAACATCGCTTTTGCCATGCTTACTTTCGTGGTATTCTCGGTGGTGCTGTTCTTCTACAATAAATTGGTGTTTGCCATCTTCTTATTGGGAAGCATCCTCTATGGTGCATGGATGACTTTGTTCTTGAAGCGGAGGAAGGTGCTTGATTACGAACTGTTTGAGCAGCAAGCCATCAACAACAACAAGACCTACGAGTTCATAACTTCCATGCAGGAAATCAAGTTGCAGGATTGTGAACAGCGCAGAAGATGGGAATGGGAAGATACGCAAGCAGACTTGTTTGGAGTGCAGATGAAATCACTCAAACTCCAACAGACACAGGAGGCAGGAAGTATCTTTATCAACGAGGTGAAGAACATCATCATCACGGTAGTGGCTGCTACCGCTGTGATTCATGGTCAAATGACACTCGGTATGATGCTTGCCGTGCAATACATCATCGGACAGCTCAACTCGCCTGTGGAGCAACTGATGAACTTCTTCTATTCCCTGCAAGATGTGAAGATTAGTTTGGAACGTATCAACGAGATTCACCAGATGGATGATGAGAATGGAAAGGAAGGCTTGCTAACTTCTATTGAAGATAAGAATGAGGGCATTGACATCAAGAACATCATGTTCAAGTATGACCCACATGCCTTGCGCAAGACCATAGACGATGTGAACATTCACATTCCGCAAGGTAAGGTAACAGCCATCGTTGGCGCATCTGGCAGTGGAAAGACCACCCTCATCCGTTTGATGCTTGGTTATTATCCTGTCTTGGAGGGAAAAATCAACATTGGAAATACTGACATCAACAAACTCAACAAAAAGTGGTGGCGCAGACAATGTGGTGTTGTCATGCAGGATGGTGTTATCTTCTCGGAGAGTATCGCAAGAAACATTGCTGTTGATGATGGCGATATAGATAAGGAAAGGTTGTTGAAAGCTGCCGAGATAGCTTGTATCAAGGAGTATGTAATGGCTTTGCCTCTGAAGTTCAATACCAAGATTGGACGTGATGGCGTGGGACTAAGCCAAGGACAGAAACAGCGTATCTTGATTGCAAGGGCGGTTTACAAGAATCCTGACTATATATTCCTTGACGAGGCTACAAACTCGCTCGATGCCAATAATGAGAGAAGCATCGTGGAGAACTTGGATAAGTTCTATAAGGGCAAGACCGTTGTGATTGTGGCTCATCGCCTAAGCACGGTGAAGAATGCCGACCAAATCGTGGTCATCGACCATGGAAAGGTGGTTGAGATAGGCAACCATGAGTCTTTGACCGCCAAGCGAGGGGCATATTATAACCTTGTGAAGAATCAGTTGGAATTGGGAAACTAAAATGCTTTTGATATGGAACAGAATGAAAAAGAATCAGATAATATCGAGTTGAGAAGCGAGAAGGTGAGGAACGTGATAGGCAAAGTTCCTCCTAGCCTCGTCAGCTTGGGAACGGTTGTCATTACGATAATAGTCCTCGCCCTCGCAGTTGCTTTCTACAAGATACCTTATCCTATATCCATAGAGGCTAATGGTGAGGTCATCAATCAAAGAACAGTGCAAGTGTTTGTGCCATACAAGTATTTGTATCTTTTCGATGAGCCAAGGACGGCTCATGTATCTTTCGAGGGCAACGATAATGCATCTTATAACTGCGACATCACAAGCCATAAAGCCAGGCTCATACATAGGGAAGATGGTAACTATTTTATGGCTATAGCCACTGTGAGTACACAGGGACAAAAGTCCCCTGTGTTGCAAAAGTACATGAAAGCCGATGTCAGAATCATCGTCAGCAACAAAACGTTATGGCAGCAGGTATTCGGATAAGCTATATCCGAATACTGCTGTTTGTTTTTGGATACATATTGTTGGTAAGCATCAGATTTAACTCAAAAAGTTCTAAATTCCGTAAATTTCTCCTTGCTAGTTATGGGATATTTAGAAAATTGTCGTATCTTTGTCCCCGAATTGAGGCGTTCTTTGCATATTGCAAAATACAGAAACGAGCAGAAGTCCGCTCGTTTCCATATTGTTACCTATATAATATAGGCAAACGCCCAAGTTCTTGATATTCAATCAAAGTCCAATTTAGAGCGAGTTATGTTCATAAACAATGGTAGCATTAGTGGAAACGCTAACGCATCCCTGGTAGTTTTCTTATACCATAGCACGTACATCAACAAGAGATAAGCACACATCCATAAGCCGTCAGGCAAACTGTAAATGCCCCAATCCGGTAAAGAATAAAAGCGAGAACTCTCCCGCCACGACAATACAGTTTGATATAATCCTAACGACTTAAGCCATGAGAACATACGCAAGGTTAAGCTTCTATATAACAAATATATGAAGCCTCCTGTAAAGAACATAAAGAATGATATTATAAAAGCAACAACTCTCATATATATTGTTTACAATAATACGCTCAACAAACCAATTCCAAGAACAAAAAGTATCAGAATAAAAACTCCCAAACAACTTATTGATTTGAAACATCCCCAGAGTCCATTACCACTATTATTCTGCTTAATAATGTAATCCAATTCTCCATTAGAAACATTATGTAATTTTGCCATGATAATATTTTGAACTTCCGTAATAGCAAGCTGCAAATCTGGTGGCGTTACAGTGAAACTGCTTGCTGAGCAATTTATATCAACACTTGCCTTTGCAGTATCAATAGGTCTCACTGTCAATCTAAGAGTTGGCGTATCAATTCCTTTTGGCCTAGAAAAAACATATGTACCAAGTTCATGGTTTATGGCCTTTTTCTGTGCAACAAAGTAAGCTGGATATCTTCTTATAAGATATTCTATTGCTTGTTTTACTTGTTCCGCAGAATAATTCAAATCTACAGAAGTATTTACAGGGACTGGTTCATTTGCTGTCATCATATTTTTCAATTGGTTTCAAATTTCTGTAATACAACTCTTCAGCTATATCACGCTCACTATTTAGTAACGATTTGAATAGTGAGATGAGTGAGAACTATGCGAGCTGTGAGAAGAATGAGAACTATGCGAATAGTGACCCGCAAGAGAACTCTTCACCATGTCTATGGCTTTTTGCAAAATCAAAGGCTGGTTCTTCTGCTTCTCAATTTGAGTTGTTTCGTCATTATTGCCCAATACGTACATGATGTTATCAGAAACGTTGGCGCAATAACTTGTTGTAGCAATAAAAGCCGAAACGAGCAAAAACATTAGTCTCTTCATTGATACCTCCGTTTTTAAAGTTTGACAATATACCTTAAATTAGCAGGCTTGTAATTTTGTAAGAAAGCAAGTCATTGGATAACGATAAATTATCCAATGTTTGCATATGTCAGAAAATTCACTTACCTTAGTGCTGCTAAAAACTCAAATAAAGAATATCTGACATATGGCAAAGGTAAACATAAAATCTGAGAAAATCACTCCTTTCGGAGGAATTTATTACGCAAGCAAGGCTTTTTATGCACTTTCACTTGACAAAGTCATCAACGGCACTCTCGGTGTTCGCAGTTCTACCTACAATGGATACCAGTGGGACGAGATAATGTCGGCCATGTCTGACGTGTTCCTCTGTGGCGGTGACTGCGTGGAAGATGTCAACAGAAGCGAGTGCCACCTGCGAGAATCACCTGAAGTCCGGATATCGACGAGCCACACAATCGGACGTGCCATAAAGGAACACTCCCATGAAGACATGGAATACAAGTCTTCGTCAGGCAATGTGTTCAGATTCAACACCAACCCAAGGCTCAATGACCTTCTGATGAAACTCAACATGAAGATGGGACTGTTCAAATCCGGCCAGACTGTCAACGTGGATTTCGACCATGTTTTCGTCAAGACGGAAAAAGCCGATGCGACGTATTCGTACAAGCAAGCTTACGGCTATTTCCCTGGTGTCGTCTCAATAGACGGCATCATTGCGTACATCGAAAACCGTGATGGCAACACACCCGTCAAGTTCCATCAGGCTGACACGCTGTCAAGGGCTTTCAAACTGCTTCATTCATACGGCTTGCACATAGGCATCTTCCGTGCCGATTGCGGCTCCTATTCGGAAGATATCATAAGGACCGTTGACGGCAACTGCCGCATATTCTACATACATGCTCCTTCTTGAACGAGAACACCGTGTACATGATACTGACAGCCTTCTGCATGAATTTCTTCTCGTATTTCATAAGGGCTGTGTCATCCGTGTTCACCAGCTTATCGCCTACGTCAAGAGTCAAGAAGTTTGTGTTCCACTTTACCGCCGTATGCGCCAAATGGACAAGGACGGCAAGAAGATGGTGGCTGAATTTGTATACAGGCATGCCGTATGACAAACTTTCTTTTGGATAGATCCATTTTTTCGAGGCTTTTGAATTTCAATCCCCAATGGGGAAAGGGGCGTTGTGTCCTAATTTGAACGTCTTTGGATTTTTATCGTGCAGATATGCGTATGCGCACGATAAAAAATCTAAAGAATATACGGAAAGACTTTGTCTGCTAATTTAAGGAGAAAGAATAAGTTCAAAATAGATGGAGGCACTTATGTAATTAGTGGTACAATTTTAAACACACGATTAATACATGGCAAAAATAACTGTGATGGCTGGTAGATAGCTGGTAGATAAAACTGCTATCTGCCAGCCGTCAACCCACTACCCGACAACGCATTACACGCCTGCTGGGAGATATGGCAGATTTTTCGCATAAACAGACTTTTAAAAACAATTGTTGCTCGGTTGGTGCACTTGTTGATCGGTTGGTGCACTTGTTGCTTGGTTGGTGCACTTGTCGCTCGGTTGGTGCACTTGAGACAAGTGCACCCCCTAAAAGATAATTTGTTTGTTAGCAAAATGTGGCTGTTTGTTTAAAAACTTCGATTTCTTAAGGCTGAATGAATAATAATGTGTATATTTGCAGCGATTATCAAGAGAGTTATGCTTTTTTTACATTGAATAATATAGAGTCTAACTAAAAACATCAAGACTATGAAAACAAGATTGTTGCAAGCGTTGCTTGTGCTGTTGCTGCTCGCGCCGTCGTTGGCTGCACACGCCGATGAAGCCGACACCACGCCGCGCCAAGCACTCGTGTTGAAGTTCGTTGATGATGCCACGGCAAGCTTCTTCCTTGCCGACAAGCCAGAAGTGGGCTTTGCCGGCGGAAAGCTGACGGTTACATCCAACGGCGTCGCTACCGACTACGAACAGTCGGCTGTAGCCGAGTTCTATTTCGACTATGTCGTGCCCACCGCCATTGCGGGCACCGAGAGCAAGACATTCTCGCTGACGTACACCGACAACCGTACTGTGACGGTGGGTGGCACAAAGGCGAAAACTGCCACGCTCTACGCTGCCGACGGCACACTTGTGGCGCGCAAAAGCGTAGTAGAGGGAGCTGTGAGCGTGAGCCTCGACAGCTGCAAGCCCGGAGTTTATGTGCTCACATTGGAGAACGAACACACATTTAAATTAATCAAACGATGAAAAAATCTATACTCTTTATAACACTTCTTCTTTCTGTACTTGCGCTACCCACAGCAGCGCAGAAGTCTTTCGTTAAGAACTCGCCGCGCTTCTCTGCGCCAGCTAAGGCAGACGAAGTCAAGACCCTCGCTATGAGTCACGTCGTAGCTTCGTATTACACCGCAGCTTCTGAGGCTACCAACAACTGCGACAACTACTATCTCGTAGTTTCGGACAAGACAAACGCAGTGTTCAACTCGGCTGAAGGCACCATCGTGGCTACCAACGCCAACGTGGCAGCCATCGATTTGTATGCTCCGGCTGGCACAGGCACCGAACTGCCCGAGGGAACATTCAAGGCAGGCGAGGGTAGTCTGTATTACGATGCCGACTACTCCTACACCACTAAGTACGGACTCAGCGGCAAACCCGGTAAGGAATACGCACTGAAGGGCGACGTGACGGTGAAGAAGGGCACCGATAACTCGTACACTGTGACCTTTACTGATGCTAACGGCGTGCAGTACACGTACACCGGCACACTCAGTTTCGTAGATATGAACACCGGCACGACGGTATATCCGCAGATACCTACCGACGTGAACACGACGTTCACAGGCGGTATGGCTTACTATCATGGCAACCTGATGGAGTCGAACACGGGCAATATATACATCAACCTCTTCGACTGCGACTTCGACCCGGAGACAGGCAACATGAAGGGCACGGGATTTAACCTTGCCATCTGCGCCTTCAACCGTCTCTTCGGCGACCCGAAACAGGCTACAATCATACCGGGTACATATACCATGGCGCGCAACTTCAAGAGCGAAACCTACTTCCCTGGTATGGAGATCGACTACAACGGCATGACCGTACTCATGGGTACATACATCAAACGTCGCAAGACCGTAACCGGATCTGATTCCGACTACGACTATGCTTACATCACCGACGGCACGGTCGTAATCACTGAGGGCGACGAAGAGGGTACATTCAACTTCACCGTGGATTGTACTACCGACCGCGGACACAAGGTGACGGGCACGGCGAAGAACATCAAGTTCAACATCGTGGACGTGTCGGACGACAAGGAGAAGTACGTAGAGTCGAACCTCGACCGCGACGTGCAGCTCAATCTCGACTACATAAAGAAGGCACGCGTCTACTTCCTCGGCAACCAGAACGGCGTGAACATCTTCACCGTCGACCTCGGTTCGCCAAGCGGTAAGGACGGCGATGAGGGCGACTTGCTCCGTATGGAGTTCCAGACAAAGCCTGGCACAGCCTATCTGCCTTCAGGCACATACGAGCTGATGGAGAACGACCACCTGTGGACTAACCTCTATGCGCCTTACAAGATGACACGTGGCTACTTCGACAACGTCGGCGGACGCACCGGCACACGCTATGAACACTTCGAGAAGGGACGCTACTGCGTAGTGGATAGCTTCGCCTTCGTCTATAGCGGACGTGTAGGCGTGGAGCAGTTGGCTAACGAGGAGTATAAGTTCACCATCGAGCTGGCTGACGGCAAGGGCTATCAGATTAAGGGCGAGTGGAGTGGTCCGGTAGAACTCAACTACGACCTGTCGACAGGTCTGGACAAGGTGAGTGGCGATGAGGCAGCAACAGTGAAACTCGTCGGCAACACACTCCTCGTAGAAGGCGCAGCCAAGGGCGAGCGTCTCGCTGTCTACACCGTAGGCGGACAGCACGTGCTCGCAGCCGACGCAACACAACCAGTAGACGTATCGTCGCTGCATAGTGGCGTTTACGTTGTGAGAACATCAAATGGAGTTATAACAAAAATAGTAAAGCGATGAAAAAGACTGTATTGACAATGTTGTGCCTCATGGCGATGAGTGCCAGTTACGCACAGACAACAAAGAGAATAATGACCGTTCAGCAGAAGGACGGCACAAAAGTAGAGTATAAGGTGGACAATGTGGAGCGCGTAAGCTTCTCGGATAAGGTGTATGCCGACTTGAATAACCAATGGGCGTTTAACGAAGAAGTAAATCCGGTGAACACGGTACTGTTTGCAGAGAGCGGCGAAAATAGCCTTTTTGCGATTCATACTGCTGAGAATGTCGCGAGCAACCTTGTTCCTGATATTACAATCGAACTCCCTACATCTTTAATAGGACAGGATGTAGACCTTGCTACTGCGGAAGGTGTTGTGTTGAGATACAAAGAACGCGAACTCAAGAAGGGTACGGTTAAGGTGAAGTTCGACAAGTTTAAGAAGAACGTTACAATCTCTGTTGAGGCAGAAGAAGGTGGTGACGAAGTTCGTTGTGAGTACACGGGTGCTTTCGGACGCATTTATCTTGTTGAAAACAGCATAAAGGTTAGTGTTCCTGAGCAGGCTGTTGCTCACTCAAAGGTGGCTTCCGCTTTCTGTGTACAACCAAAAGCGACGGGCGAACCTACTAACTTCGCCTTCGCTGACGTAGCGGCTACGGCTCCTGCCGACTTCCTCAATGCCAACGTTGCAGTATGGTTCAGCGTTTCGGCTGCCAAACTCTACAACGGAACGATTGATATGGCTACAGACGCAGACAGCTACACCTTCCGCTATATCGACTACGCTACACGCACCGTATATGATAAGGTGAAGTCGGGCACCATCACCACCGCACAGGGCTACAACGGACTGACATACGTGAGCCTCGAAGCAGTGCTTGAGGACGGCAAAACTGTCAGCCTCTCTTACTTCGGTGCGTTGACTAATACAGAGTCGCTCGACGAGATAATACCGTCGGTAGTGGCAGAGAACGAGTATAAGTACTACAACGCTGACGGTGAGGTCTCCATCACACGACAGCTCGGCACATCGTACATGAAGGAGTATAAAGGCAACTTCACCTTCTACCTTATCCCCGAAGGTGACGGCAAGACTTCTTCGGACAGAGTGGAGGTGAAGGTAGGCAGCGACCTTGTCAACGCAGGCGAGATTGATCTTGCTAACATCGGTCAGGAGAAGATTGTAGACATCAAGTACAACGCTGGCAGCATCCAGCTGCAGTCGTATGCAGCCGGTCACGGCTATGGCAATATGCCTAACAATGGCACGCTCACTGTGAGCAAGGACGAGAACGGCGTGTACGAGATTCTGCTCGACGTAACCAACAAGTATACTAACAGCTATACCACGAACGGTGGCGACAACACACGCATTGTTGTCAACTACAAGGGTACATTTGAAGCTTATTAATAAAAGGTGGTGAGATGTTGAGATGGTGTGGTGTTGAGATTTGCATTTGTCACCATCTCATCACCACAACAATAAAACACATCTCACCACCTCACCATCTCACCATAACAACATTTCATAAAACAAACCAATGAACAAATCAACCATCCTATTGGCATCGCTGCTCTTCGTGGGCAGTTCGGCTTTCGCACAGAAGCTTTCGCCAAGTACGAGCCTGATGCTTCAGGATATGAGTACACAGAAACATGTGAAGTCGGCAACGGTGAAGAAGGTGGATGCCTTCCTCACCCTTGCTCCGTCAAGTCATAACTCCTCAGTAGACGACTGTCTCAGCCGTCTGGAATCGTTGGGCGTAGAAGTGCGCAACGTAGTGACCGACCGCTTGCTCACTGTCAGTCTGCCCCTCACGGCTGTTGAAGCTGTGGCAGCACTCGACGAGGTGGAGAGCGTGCAGGTGGGTACAGATGTGCGTATGTTGCTCGACGTGGCGCGTAAGGAAACGAAGGTAGACGATTGTCAGTCGACCACCTCCGAACTTGGTGCATACACAGGCAAGGGCGTAGTGGTAGGCATCGTCGACGGCGGATTTCAGTATTCGCACATCGCCTTCACCAATCCCGATGGCATCGGCACACGCATTGCACGCGTTTGGGATCAGAACGCAAAGGGCGGAAAGTCGCCTGCCAAGTTCGGCTACGGCAGCGAGTACACCACTTTTGACGAGATGCGTGCCGTCAACTACGACATCTCCTCAACATTCCACGGCTCGCATGTGGCAGGCATAGCAGCCGGCGGCGACCGCACTACGTCCTACTACGGTGTTGCGCCCGAAGCCGAACTCGTGTTCGTGAGCTTTGGCTCGAGCAATGTGAACATCACCGACGGCATACAGTACTGCTTCGACTACGCCGAGAGCGTGGGCAAGCCCTGCGTCGTGAACATCAGTCTGGGTTCGCACCTCGGTCCGCACGATGGCACATCAGCTACCGACCAAGCTTTCGAAGCAATGACTGGTCCGGGCAGAATTATCGTCGGAGCTGCAGGCAACGAGGGCAGCACAGCGCTGCACGTGTCGAAAGACCTTGAGGCTGGCGATACATCGCTCAAGACGATGATTGGCTTCAGCGAGAATGCCACCACAAAGCAGGCTTACGTGGACATCTGGAGCAGCAAGGGTGCACCGCTGACGGTGAAGGCGGTCGTTGTAGACGCGTTGAAGGGTAAGGTGATGTACGAGTCGCCAGCCGTAGCGTCCGACGGCGAGACCGACGTGAAATACACCTTCCCCGACGGCAGCGGAGTGGTGTCGACGGTGCAGATGGCTCTGCAGAAGAACCCTGACAACGAGCGCACGGAGGTGCTCCTCATGTGTCGCGCTACGAGCATCGCCGAGAACCGCAAGATAGGTATCGTCGCAACGAGCGATGCCGGCACGTCAATCCACATGTGGAACAATGCTACCGAAGGCTACTTCCTCGACGGAGGCAAGCGCGGCTGGACAGAGGGCGACACCGACTGCACTGTGGGTGAGCTTGGCGGCGTGAGCGATAATGTTATCAGTGTCGGCTCGTACAACACGAAGATGTCTTATGAGACACTTAAAAACGGGCTTTATGATATAAATACAGAGCTTGTGGGCAGAAAGGGACAGCTCTCGTTGTTCTCAAGCCACGGACCTACACTCGACGGACGTTCGAAGCCCGATGTGACGGCTCCTGGCTGTATGCTTGTGTCGGCTACATCGCGCTACTACTCTGCTTTCAGTGCTAATGCCTGTATAGCTAAGAGTGGTGACGACTACTATGATGTTAATTTGGGCACGTCGATGGCTTCGCCAGTGGTTACAGGCGCGGTGGCTTTATGGCTTCAGGCTAATCCGAACCTCACGCCTGCCGATGTGCGCAACATCCTCAACCAGACCTCACGCCACGACACCTATACTGGTAGTGCAGAGAAGTCGGATCGCAACAGTTGGGGTGCGGGTAAGCTTGACGCTTTCGAGGGATTGAAGCTCGCACGTGAGACAACCGGCATCAGTGACACACAAGTTGGCGAGCAGATGTTCAGCATCACTACCAATCGCATGGCACGCACCGTACAGTGCTTCTTCGGTTCAGAAGGAACGGCTCGCGTGGCAGTGTACAACGCACTCGGTCAGCAGCTCTATGCTAAGCAGCTCGCTGTGAGCGGTGAGACACTCGACCTCAAGCAACTCGGCAACGGCGTGTTCGTTGTGAAGTTGCAGCAGGGCGGCACTGAGAAGTCGGTGAAAATAGCCTTGTAAAACCATTCGTAACGACCGATACGCGCATCCGCGACGGTCGATACGTACATCTGCGACGACCGTCGCAGATGTACGTATCGGTCGTCGCGGATTGCTTTTATGCAGACTACGTGTAGTCTCTTTGCGCAAACTAATGCTTGTACCGATAGTTTTTTTTATCCCGACAGAACCATTATTCGGGATTTTTATATATATTTGTAGCCAAATACTTAATTTTAAACAACATAAGATTATGCCTACAATCAAAAGAAAAGTCTTTACGCTTGGTTGTCTGCTCACTTTAGCTTCAGCACCCTTTGTGCAGACGGTAGCGCAGACCGGTCAGTATGTTTACGATGTGCAGGACGGCGAGGCTGACATATTCGGTCAGTTGCGCTATGAGAAGAATGTGAACGGCACCGGATTTGTGAAGTTTAATACAGCCAATCCGAATACCCACAAGTGGGTGCGCGACTATGGTTATAAGGCAGGAGTGACACCTATCACTACAGCCGGCACGTATGTAGGCAACGAGTATTATGCCTACGAGACCACGCTCTACGAGAATACGCTCATGCCACGCGCCATAAGCGTTGTGGATGTGAACACTGGCGAGTACACCGCTAAGCGCGAGATAGTGAACTCTACAACCGAGGCACCGCTTATCCTCGACGAGATGACATACGACCCGAAGACGAACCGCATCTTCGCACTGCACTATGACACATCTGTGAACAAGTCGTACCTCTACGAAATCGACCGCACCACACTCGAACTTTCGCTTGTGGCTACGCTCAACAACGTGCTCCTCTACACGCTCGCAGCCGACAACGGTAGTCTGTACGCTGTGCGCAAGGGTGGCATGAAGAGCTACCTCAGCAAGATTGAGATAAGCAGTATCAATAAGACTGCGAAGACCTGCGAGTACAAGGATATGGGCAATACCAACGTGTATCTCGGCGATTACAGTCAGACGATGGAGTTCGACAAGACTACCCACCGCCTGTGGTGGATGGCGCAGACCTCCGATGGCAATGCCTACCTCGTGGAGCTCGACCCGAAGACGGGTGCCTCGCTTAAGAAGGAGTTTATGGACAACGAGATGCAGCTTCTCGGCATGGGCATACCGTATCAGTATGTAGCCGATGGTGCTCCGTCGTATCCGCGTGGCTTTAAAGCTGTGGCAGATGCTAAGGGCGCACTCTCAGCACAGCTCTCGTGGACAACGCCAAGCGTGAACTATCTTGGTGCGGCACTAACAGGACTTACCGGCACAAAGGTGTATCGCAACAATCAGCTCGTGTACACCTCAACCGAGACAACGCAGGGCAAAGCCGTGGCATGGACAGACAAGCCTGCGACGGATGGCTACTATATATATAAGGTAGTGCCGTACAATGCTGCGGGCGACGGCGTGTACAAGGAGTTTGCTGCATATGTGGGCGAAGACCTGCCAGGCGAGCCACAGGACGTGACGCTCACCACGCACGGTGGCAACGCCGAGATAACATGGTCAGCACCGGCAAAGGGTAAGCATGGCGGATATTTTGATAATACTACATTGAAGTATAACGTGGTGCGTATGCCAGACAATAAAGTGGTTGTGGAAGGTACTACATCTCTGCGTGCAACGGATGCGGTCAGCGTGCAGAAGGGCTACAGCTACGTCATCACGGCTGTGAATAAGAAGGGCGTGGGTGCTTCGGCTACGTCGAAGACGCTGAGCTTCGGACCGGAGGACAGCGTGCCATTCACTTCGCCGCTCACCACGCAGGACGATTTCGACCGCTGGGTGACTGTAGACAAGAACAACGACGGTAATACATGGACGTTCTACACTCCGACGCAGACTACTACATACGATCGCACGGACAAGAATGCCGACGATTGGCTCTACACGCCTGCGCTGAAGTTCGAGAAGGGCAAGACATATCAGGTACGCTACACCTACTCGTCAGCCAACTGGGTGACTCCCGATAAGCACGAACAGGTGATGGAGCAGATGAAGGTGTGGTTCTGTTCGGAACCGATAGCTACCGGTACGACCAAACTCATAAAGGAGACGGGCGAGTTCCATACCGCATCGAACATCTTCCTCTACGGCAAGGACAACTTCCAACCAGAGGCAACAGGTTCTGCACGCATCGCCTTCCAGGCATGTAGCGAAGCTAATCACGGACAGATTTATCTGAAGGATGTGTCCATACGAGAGTATAGCACGAAGGACATCAGCGTGCAGGCACTCACCGGTTCGCAGCTCGTGAACAGCCAAAGTCAGCAGACGTTCACCGTAGACGTGCGCAACGAAGGCTCGGCAACGGTAGCCGACTATCGCGTACTGCTGCTCAACGCCGACAACAACGAAGTGCTCGGCGAGGCAAAGGGCAAGAGTGTGGCACCAGATAAGGCGGTAGAAGTGGCAGTCAACTGGGTGCCAGGAGCAGAGGGCACTATAAAGGTAGTGGCTAAGGTGGAGCTTGCTGGCGATACATACCCGGCAGACAACGTTCTGGCAACACCGTTAGAGGTGAAGGTATCGGCTGCAGATGCTGACAAGTGGCTCACACTGAACCAAGACAATAGCTGGGGATGGCGTTTCCCATTCTTTATGCTCGACCCATACTCGCAGTGTCAAGCACTCTTCCTTGAGAAGGAGATGCAGAAGAAGGGCATCGAGATAACAGGTATGCGCTTCCTCTACAACGGCAAGAATGCGGAGGCTTATACCTTCCCGGCACGCATCAGCATCAAGTCGACCACACGCACCGATATGCTCGATGAGGACGGTGGCGACGCAGTGTTCGACGAGAGCGGCTTCACAACCGTCTTCGACGGCAATATCACTATTCAAGGCAATGCCAACGACTTGGAACTGGTTGTTAATTTCACAACACCGTATAAGTACGAGGGAGGTAACGTGATAATGAAGTTCGAGTGTCCGCTCGGCACTGGATACATTAAGGATAGCACGAAGCATCCCGACTGGCACATGATGGAGACGGAAGGCAATCCGCATATCGCCTATTGCAGTGGTGAGAACGAAGATGCTAACGTATGGGGCGAACAGCTGATACCATTCATCAGCATAGCTTATAAGGACAATGGTGCTGCAGGCATCTTCACCATTGGTGGTGATAAGACGAGTGTGACACGCTCAGGCGACATGTTGCTCTTCGACGAGCGTGCAGATGAGGCTTGTTTGTACAATACAACTGGCGCACTCGTGCTGAGCGCACGTGGAGTTAATGCGCTTAGCACAGCCGGACTGACAAAAGGCATCTATGTACTGAAGCTCACCAAGGGTTGCGCGGTGCGCAGTCTGAAGGTGGCGGTAGAGTAGTTGAAAGTTGAGAGTTGAGAATTGAGAATTGAGAGTTATGATTACCTTTGTAAAATCTTAGAATAAACTTGAAGCTTTAGTGCATACCATAACTCTCAACTCTCAACTCTCAACTCTCAATTCTCAATTAAAAACAACAGGCGTTATTTCGTATTATCAACTATTTTCTGTAAATTTGCAAATCGAATAACTAAAACAGTTCAGAAATAAATAATAAAACAATTATGATAGACGTAAAAGAAACATTGAACGGCGCAGAAGAGCGCATGGAAATGGCTGCTATGTACTTGGAAGAGCAGTTGGCACGTATCCGTGCCGGACGCGCCAACGTGGCAATCCTCGATGGTGTACGCGTGAGCTCATGGGGCTCTATGGTGCCATTGAACCAGGTGGCTAACGTTACGGTGCCCGATCCACGCACTATCGCTATCCGTCCTTTCGACAAGAAGCAGATTCGCGACATCGAGAAGGCAATCATGGACAGTGATGTAGGCATCACTCCTGAGAATAATGGTGAGATTATCCGCCTCGGCATCCCACAGCCTACAGAGGAGCGCCGTAAGGAACTTGTGAAGCAGTGCAACAAGATTGGCGAGCGCTCTAAGGTGGAGATTCGCAACGCACGTCAGGACGCAAAAGACAAACTCAAGAAGGCTATTAAAGACGGACTGTCTGAAGACCTGGAGAAGGACGCTGAGGGTGAACTTCAGAAGGTACACGACAAGTTCGTGAAGAAAGTTGACGACTTGCTCACTGCTAAGCAGAAGGAAATCATGACGGTGTAAAAGTAAAAAGGTAAAAGAGTAAAAAAGTAAAAAGATAAGAAATGATGATTCATTAAAATGATGTTTTACTTTTTTTACTTTTTTGCTCTTTTTACTCTTTTACCTTTTTACCTTTTTACTTTTAATAGATGCACGGATTAGTAATCAAGAATACAGGCAGCTGGTACACCGTTCGCACAGATGAAGGCCTCGATGTAGACTGCAAGATAAAGGGCAATTTCCGCTTGAAGGGCATACGCAGCACCAATCCGGTAGCTGTGGGCGACATCGTGGATATAGTGCGCAATCAGGAGGGAACGGCATTCATCACCGCCATTCACGACCGCCGCAACTATATCATACGCAAGTCGCAGAACCTCAGCAAGCAGAGCCACATCATCGCTGCCAACGTCGACCAAGCATTCCTCATCGTTACGGTGAACTATCCGCAGACGAGTACCATCTTCATCGACCGCTTCCTCGCTACGGCGGAGGCGTACAGCGTGCCGACAGTGCTGGTGTTCAACAAGACCGATATACTCTCTGACGAGGAGCGACACTACCAGGAGATGATGATGCGTCTGTACGAGACGGTGGGCTATAAGTGTGTTGCCGTGTCTGCCACTACGGGACTGGGCATGGATGCCATTCCGGCGATGTTGAAGGATAAAAAGACACTGCTGAGCGGTAATAGCGGTGTAGGCAAGTCGACCTTCATCAACCACATCCTGCCTGGAGCCAATCTGCGTACATCGGAGATTAGCGATGCGCACAACACGGGTATGCACACCACGACGTTCTCGGAGATGCTCGAACTGCCCGAGGGCGGATATCTTATCGATACTCCGGGTATAAAGGGCTTCGGTACGTTCGATATGGAACCCGAAGAACTGACAAGCTATTTCAAGGATATATTCCACTTCTCGAAGGAGTGTCGCTTCAATAACTGCACGCATACGCACGAACCAGGCTGCGCCGTGCTGAAGGCAGTAGAGGAGCACTACATAGCTGCTTCACGCTATCAGAGTTATCTCTCGATGCTCGAGGATAAAGACGAGAACAAGTATCGCGAAGCATATTAACAACAAAAGGCGTGTCAAAACAATGACACGCCTTTTGTTATTATTGTTACCATAGTTTAATGACTATGTTTACGTTGCATGGTAATAACGTTCTTTGCGTTTTACTGCATATCGTAAACCACCTGCATCAGCTTCTTGCCCAATGCGTCAGCCTCTTCCATCGTTGCAGCCTCGCTGTACACGCGAATGATAGGCTCGGTGTTCGACTTGCGCAGGTGCACCCACTTGTCGGGGAAGTCGATCTTCACGCCGTCAATGTCCGTAATCTTCTCCGATGCATACATCTCCTTCACCTTCTCGAGGATAGCGTCAATGTCGGTAGATGGAGTGAGGTCGATGCGGTTCTTAGCGATGAAGTAGTTGGGGAATGTGGCGCGGAACTCGCTTGCTGTGCACTTTTTGTGAGCCAGTGAAGAGAGGAACAGAGCGATGCCTACAAGGGCGTCGCGACCGTAGTGGCTCTCCGGGTAGATTACGCCGCCGTTGCCTTCGCCACCGATAACGGCTCCTACCTCTTTCATCTTTGTCGTAACGTTCACCTCGCCTACTGCGGCAGCTGTGTATGTACCGCCGTGACGCTCTGTAACGTCACGCAGAGCGCGTGTAGAAGAGAGGTTCGACACGGTGTTGCCAGGTGTGTGTTGCAGCACGTAGTCGGCTACGCTTACGAGTGTGTACTCCTCACCGAACATCTCGCCGTTTTCGCAGATGAAAGCAAGACGGTCTACGTCTGGGTCTACAACGATGCCAAGGTTGTACTTGCCGCTGCGCATCTCGTCCATGATGCCCTGCAAGTTCTTCTCAAGCGGTTCGGGGTTGTGGGCGAAGTCGCCGTTTGCTGTAGAGTTAAGGATGGTATATTCTACGCCGAGTGCCTTCAGCAAGTCGGGTAGGATGATGCCGCCAACGCTGTTGATAGCGTCAACGCACACCTTGAACTTTGCGTTGCGTATAGCGTCTACGTCAGCCAACTTGAGGTCGAGTACGCTCTCAATGTGACGTTGGTTGAACGAGTCGTCGCGTGTATATGATCCGAGCGAGTCGACATCGGCATAGTCGAAGTCCTCCTTCTCGGCGATGCTGAGCACCTCGTTGCCATCGTCCTTGGTGAGGAACTCGCCTTCGCTGTTAAGCAACTTCAGTGCGTTCCACTGGCGTGGGTTGTGACTTGCTGTTATGATGATGCCACCGAGTGCGCCAGTCCAGCGCACAGCCAACTCCGTTGTAGGTGTTGTGGCGAGGTCGATGTCTATCACGTCGAGTCCCATACCCATGAGTGTGCCGCAAACCACGTTGCGCACCATATCGCCTGAGATGCGTGCGTCGCGTCCTACAACAATCTTCTTGCGTCCTTCGCCTGTAGCACGACGCTTCATGAGTGTAGCGTAAGCGGTTGTGAACTTAACGATGTCGAGTGGGTTCAGTGTGTCGCCCGTGGGGCCGCCGATAGTTCCGCGGATACCCGAAATAGATTTAATAAGAGTCATGTGGTGTTTTGAATGTTAAGTGTTGATTATCTTCCGAGGGCATAAGTTATCTCGTACAGACATGGGTAGACATTTTGCGAAGCGTCGCTCTGTCCCTGCGTATGTGGCACGATGAGGCGCACTTTCGCAATTTCTTCACCCTTCGGTATGCGTCCGAGGTTGATGTACGACAATGGTACGAGCCATCCCGACGGCACAGCCTGCGAGCTGTAGCGGTTGTACATGAGGCTCTCGCCACTGATGAACGACGCTGTGAAGGTGCCCGATGTGTTCTTCACCGTCATCTTGTCCACCTGCCAGTTGTACTGCAGGATGTTTGTGAGTTGTAAAGCCGAGTCGCCTTCGAGTATGTTGTACTCTTTGAAACGACACAATACGGTGGCTGTCTCGCCTGGTTTGAGGCTCGCACCCTCGCCCTTGCGCACAATCTGCATATATACGCCGTTGCTTTCGAAGAGTACGTACTCGTTCTTCGTGGTGTCGGTGGTGAAGCCCTGCTCTTCAAATTTTGCCTCAGATATCTTTTGTATCTTTTGGTTTGAGATGTATCTGTTTATGGCGTTGCGTTCCTTTTTCTTCATGTCAGCGTATGTCACGCTGTCGCTACACGAAACGAGAGTCACGACAGCGAGCAGTGTCATGATGATAAGATTGAGTTGCTTCTTCATTCTTGTATTTCTGTTTGTTATTGGTTATTGTCGTTTCCTATTTGTTATTGTCGTTCTCTACTTGTTCTTTCCTGCTCTTGGGCAGTGGTCCCCATCCAGTGAGTGCGCCCTCGTAGTAGGCGAATGCTTCTCTCACCACATTCTCTGCTTCGGCGAGCGAGCAGTTGAGTCGTCCGCCGCTTGCGTTGAGGTGTCCACCTCCGTTGAAGAAGTCCTCCGCCATCTTGTTGCATGGGAAATTGCCCACCGAGCGTAGGCTCACCCAGATGAGGTTATCGCGGCGGTCGTCTTCGCGTAGCGACACAGAGAGCTTCATACCCTTGATGCGCAGCGGTTCGTTGACAAGTCCTTCAGCGTCGCCCTTGATAAAGTGGAAGTCGCGCATATCGCGTCTTGAGATGGTGAAGTAAGATGCGTGAAGGTCTGAGAAGACGTTCAGCTTCTGACTCATCAGATAGCCACGCAGACGTATTGCCCACTGACTGAAGTTGTTGAACACGTTGCGGTATATGCGATCCTTGTCGATGCCTTTGGTGAGCAGCTGACTGATGATGAAGAATATCTCGGGCTGTGTGGAGTTGTAAGTGAAGCCGCCCGTGTCGGTCATCATGCCGCAGTAGATATTCACGGCGCACTCTTTCGACATCTCCTCGAACTTGCCCAGCTGCCAGATGATGCGGAACACGAGCTCCGATGTGCTCGACATGTTCGGGTGCGACACGGTGAGTATGGTTTCCATTCGTGGATTGAGATGATGGTCGATCATCACCTTCTTGGCTGGCGAAGCGTCGAGCGCATCCTTCATCTCGTCTACGCGGTCGCTGCCGTTGAAGTCGAGACAGAATACGAGGTCGGCGTTCTGCAATAGAGTGGTGGCTTGTTCTGTATGTTTGTCGTAGCGCACAATACTGTTCGCCCCGGGCATCCACTGCAAGAAGTCGGGATAGGCATCGGGCGCAACTATTGTTGATGCTTTGCCGCAAGAAGACAAGAAGTTAGCCCAACCGAGTGATGATCCGAGAGCATCACCATCGGGCGACTTGTGGCAGCAAATCACTATGTTCTGTGCGTTTTCTATTATTTCGTTCAGAGTCTGAACCTCTGAATTCGATAGTATATTTATGTTCATATCCATTTAGATGCAAAGGTATTAAAAAATCATGGATATGAACATAAATAAAGTCTTACATTAGTTCTAATTAAATGTTTTTTGCATATTGCGCCATAAAGTGCTTTGCCCATTCGGTGCGGAGCAGCAGGCGTTCGAGTATGAGCAGTGCTACGATGGTTGTGAGTATGCCCAGCAGCACGTCGATGATGTAGTGGTGTGTGGAGTAAACCGCTGTCCACCAGATGCCCATACAGATGAATGCGAATATGCCGATGCAGAGTTTGTGCTGACGACTTATTATGGCGTAGATTGTAGCTACGAGCATATATGCGGCGTGCAGCGAGGGTACGGCAGCGAACACGTTCGAGTTGTTGCAGTAGATGGAGTGGAACACAGGCGCACCGACAAGCGTGTCGAAACGTCCGAGTCCGGCTACGCTGCCCGGCGTGTTAAGCACGGGTGTGAAGCCATGCTCCAGTACGTACCATGGTGGAGCGGCTGGGTGTATGTAATAGCCCACGAAGCCCACGAGGTTGACGAACAGGAAGGCGAGCGAGAAGCGCAGGTACATCTCGCGCTTGCCTTTCAGATAGAGGTATATGGCGAAGCCCAATGGTACCGGCACCCAGCACAGATAGAAGAAGCCAGCCATGAAGTCGGCGAAAGCGCAGTTGTGCAGGTTGAACCACTCGCCCGGGATTAGTGTGCCAGTGGCTGTCGTGATGCCGAAGAGCGACTTCTCGGCCTCGTAGATGCCGCGTGTGTCGATGGGGTTTACTTCGTAGTTGGGCAGAAGGCGCATACCGTCGTAGCTGCACGCGAACACAAGCCAGGGCGTGAGTGCCAAGGCGAGCTTGCGGGTAGGCTTGATGGCAACGAGTATTGCCCAAATGATGATTAGCTTTATGCTGAACATAGTTGGTTTTATTTGTTGTTATCCTTTGCGTTGAGCACCTTGTAGCAGTGGATGACGCGCCAGAAGGCAGTGATATTAGCGAGTACGGCGATGATAATCATCGGCACCACGAGCACCCACACATTGGCGCATACGCCGCAGAAGATGGCTCCGACTGCCGTTACCACTACTCGCTCAGGGCGCTGCATAAGCCCAACCTTGCACTCTATGTCCAAGCCCTCGGCACGAGCGCGTACATAGCTCACCATCACCGAGCCTACCATTGCTGCGAACGTAACTACGCCTGCCCATTCCCATTCGTTCTGCTGCATCAGCAGGTAGTAGCAGATGCCGAAGAGTGTGCAAAGCTCGCTATAGCGGTCGAGCGTAGAGTCCCAAAGGGCTCCGAACGTCGATGACATGCCGCCCATACGAGCCAGTCTGCCGTCCATCATGTCGAACAAGCCGGCGAAGAGTATTACGCCACCAGCCCATCCAATCCATGCGAAAGCCTCTGTTTCTGCGACCTCGGCAGCGTAGATGAACATAGCCGTAGCTACGAGGTTGAGCACAAAGCCTGTTGTGGTGATGAAGTTGGGAGTAATGCCAATCTTTATCATGCCTTTAATGATAGGGTTGATAATGACATAGATAACCTTTTGCAAGAAATCCCTGTAGTTCATATTCTTTTATTTTTTTTTGTTTTAAATGTTTGTTATTTCTTTATATAAAGTATTCTATTCGTTCGCATGATTGGCGCGGAATACGAATGTGCGTTGTAGATGATAGTTCCAGAACACTGCTACAAAAGCAGCCACGATGGTTTTCGATATGATGTAGTTGACTCCGCTTAACTCTGTCAGCTGCCATGTTCCGAAGGTGTTTAGCATGATGCTGCCTATCCATACGAACAGATAGCGCATCGCCATGTACTTCTTCTTCATTCCTGTTGCGTGGAACACCCAACGATAGTTGATGCCACAGTTGGTGATGCCGCCACACACAGCACCGATGAACGTGGAGTAGCCGTACCACACGCCCGCAAAGCTTGTAAGTATCAGCGTTATGCCGAAGTCCACTGCCGATGCTACCCATGCTGAGCATTGCGCTTTGCCAAACATGATTGCTTTTTCTTTTGTATTGTTCATCGGTGGGCGTACTTAAATTAAGAAGATATTATTTATATATTATTAATGTGTAAATATCGTATATATGTTGCGTTGTGACGCAATGGTATGCAAAATTAGTAGAAAAATATTAAAAGGCAAAAAGTTTTCTTGCCTTTTTTAATAATTATATATAACTTTGCAAGATGAAACGGCTATAGGTTTGTAAATGCTTTATATAGTGGTGTTTATGACCATTTTCTTTGAACAATAGGATAAATATATACAAAGTAGTAAGGTGAAGAGGTTTTTTAGTATTACATTTCTTTTATTGGCTTTGGTGATTTCGGTCAAAGCCCAGATTACAGGCGAAATTTACGACTCCGATGGTTATCCGATACCATTGGCAAGTGCTATATATAAGGGGCATCATGTGGCAGAAGCGAGCGATTTGGACGGTAAGTTCAAGATTGCGCGTCATAATGGTTGGGAGTTGACATTTAGTTCGGTAGGCTTTCAGCCGCAGACCATCAAGGTGACGCCCAGCACCCCGTCGCACCTGAAGATTGTGCTGAAGGAGGATGCGCACAGCCTTGGCGAGGTAGTTATAAAGCAGAAGCGCGAGCACTATTCGCGTAAGAACAACCCAGCGGTTGAACTTATGAAGCGCGTCATCGCTGCCAAGAAGCGCAGCCACTTGGACAACTACGACTACTATCAGTACAATAAATATCAGAAGATAACCTTCTCGCTCAACGATATAAAGCCTGCCGACCTCGATTCGGGCAAGTTTTTCAAGAAGCGTGCCTACGTGAAGGAGCAGATAGAGACCTCGCCATACAACGGCAAGCTCATCCTGCCGGTGAGCGTTGATGAGACGGTTACTCAGCACATCTACCGTAAGGACCCGAAGGTGGAGAAGGACATCATTAAAGGTCAGCGTTCGGAGGGCGTGAACAACGTTCTTCAGACAGGCGATATACTCAACACACTCCTCAAGGAGGTGTTCACCGACGTGGATATCTACGACGACCACATGCGCCTGTTGCAGTATCAGTTCACGTCGCCAATCGGCGAGACAGCCATTTCGTTCTACCGCTTCTATATACAGGATACGGTGTACGTCGACCGCGACCTCTGCTATCATCTCGAGTTTATACCGAACAACCAGCAGGACTTCGGTTTCCGTGGCGAGCTCTACGTGCTTGCCGACTCAACGCTGCACGTGAAGCGCTGCTCGTTCACGCTTCCGAAGAAGTCGGATGTCAACTTCGTGAACAACATGAAGATCACGCAGGAGTACACAAAGTTGCCTAATGGCGAGTGGGCATTGTCGGTTGACGACATGGCTGCCGAGATGAAGCTGCTCGGAGCCAATATGCTCGTCACTAAAGCCACGCGCTACAACGACTACGCCTTCGACGAATTGCCCTCGAAGCTCTTCCGTGGCAAGGCAAAAACCATGCATGAGGCTGACGCTATGATACGCGACGATGAGTTCTGGGCTAAGTACCGCACAGTGGAACTCTCGCATGGCGAGTCGTCGATGAAGGCATTCATCCACCGCATCGAGCAGTCGAAGAACTTCAAGTGGATACTCTTCGGTCTGCGTGCTTTCGCCGAGAACTTCGTAGAGACGGGCACGATGCGCAAGAAGTCGATGTTCGACATCGGACCAGTTACCACTATCATATCCAACAACTTCGTCGATAACTGGCGCTTCCGCTTGAGCGGACGCACCACAGCCAACCTCTGCAAGCACCTCTTCTGGAACGGCTACTACGCATACGGTACGAAGTCGAAGAACCACTACTACGGTACGGAGGTGACCTACTCGCTCAACGCCAAGAAGAATGTGCCGTTCGAGTTCCCTCAGCGCAACATCATCTTCGAGACAGGCTACGACGTAATGTCGCCTGCCGACAAGTTCCTCATCCATAACAAGGATAATATGTTCATGTCGTTCCGCACGCAGAAGGTAGACCAGATGTACTTCTACAACCGTCAGAAGCTCTCCTTCGTGTACGAGACCGACTGGGGACTCTCGTTCCACACGTCGCTCAAAGCCGAGAGCAACGAGCCGACGGGCGACCTCGCCTTCATCAAGATGCCTGGCGCAACGTTCAACCCAGCCCCCAACGGCAAGGAGTACGTGCGACAGATACGCACCACCGAGGCACGGCTGATGCTGCGCTACTGCCCCGGACAGACCTTCATCAACACTAAGCAGCACCGTTGGCCAGTCAATCTCGACGCGCCAGAGTTCTCACTCAGCCACACCACCGGTGTGAAGAACGTGCTCGGCGGTCAGTACAATCTCAACTACACCGAGGCGAAGATATACAAACGCTTCTGGTTGGGCTCGTGGGGATATGTCGATACCCACTTGGACGGAGGCGTACAATGGAACAAAGTGCCGTTCCCGCTGCTTATAATGCCGCCCGTCAACATCACCTTCCTCGAGTGGGAGGGCACGTTCTCGATGATGAAGAACATGGAGTTCCTCACCGACCGCTATGCCTTTGCGTCAGTGGCGTGGGATATGAACGGCAAGCTGCTCAACCGCATACCGCTCATAAAGAAGCTGAAGTGGCGCGAGTACATCTCCGTAAAGGGCATGTGGGGTTCGCTCACCGATAAGAACAACCCGCTCCTGCAGCGCAATCAGAACGACAGGATGCTCTTCCAGTTCCCGAGTGGCGCACGCGAGTTCAGAAACAACGAGCCGTATTGGGAAGTGACTGTAGGTGTGCACAACATCTTCAAGCTGCTCGCCATCGACTACGTCCGCCGTATGAACTATCACGGACCTGGCATAAAGAAGAACGGTGTGCGCTTCGGATTTATGCTTAGCTTCTAATGTGAAAAGGTATTCAGAAGACGCAGTATCACCGGTACAGATACAAAAAAGAGGTTGGCGCAGGATGCTGCCAACCTCAATGAATCGATTTCGTAATAGACGAAATCTCTAAAATGATATCGCAAATATATAGCTTTCCGTCGAACATAGCAAGTTTTTAAGACTAAAAAGTTGGTTTTTTAACAATTCACACCTGTTTGACTGGTTTTAGCCCAACAAAAGTATAGGTATCCGGCACCGAAATATCAACATTCCGATGTCGAAAGTGTTGCGAAAGTCATCGGACACCGAACGGAATCCGATCGGGCGGCGGACGGAATCTGATCGGGGGGCGTACGGAATCTATGAGAAAAGCTTAACTTGAAACAAACAAAACAATGGGAAGAAACAAATACTCGCAGAGCGAATTTGACGCAATAGCGCGACTTCTGAGTCTGAAAGGTTCAGCCAATCGTGCTAAACAGAAAGAGATACGCCACCAGTTGCGCGTGGGTTACGAGTTCAATATCTCCGACTTCAACGAGCCGGGCAAGGCGTTCGGCTTGAAGGAACTGCTTGATGCGCGTCAGCGCGGAGCCATCCTTATCCTCGACGACCGCACCATCGCCGACATGAAAGCGAAGCGTCAGCGCGACCGCGAGCGCGACGAGGCGTTGCGCCAGCAGGAAGCCGTGGCTGCAGGCGAGCAGACCGACTGGAAAGAAGCCATGAAGCAATGGGAAGACTGGGAGGCGCAGGAGATTGCGAAGATTGACAAGTGATGGCTCAAGACAATTAGAATACCGCTGCCGCTGAGCGTATCTTGTTTAAAATAGCCTCCATACGATTATCGCGGCGTGCGGTCTGTAGGCTGTATTCGCCCTGCATATTCACAAGCATACATGCCTTTATGCCAAGAGCAGCTTCGATACGTAGAGCATAATCGGTAGTGACGGGGCGTTTGCAGTTGAGGATTTCGTTCAGTACCGTGTACGAGCAGTCTATTATGGAGGCAAATTTGCGTTGTGATATGCCACGTGCCTCAATCTCGTCTTTTATTATTTCGCCAGGGTGAACTGGGGTTGACGGAACAAGATTGTTTAAAGAGTATATTTTCAGATCTTTCATATCGTTTCTTACTTGTAATGATTACTAATGTCTAACAGATGACATACTTTTATAGTTATGTCCTCTGAGTTGTCGTTTACTATAAATTCCAATCGGTATTGTCGTCCACATCTTACAGAAGAAATGCCTTTTTTGTCGCCCACAAGAACCTCATAGTTTAGCGATTTGAATACATACAAATCCTCAATGCGCTCTGCATTCGCCAATATGACGACTGCTTTCTGATAGCTACGCACAACTTCTGGCTGAAATCGGTGCTTTTTATCATTTGTTTTGCCATTGAAATATAAGTCAGATAAATATTCCTTGTCAAACACTATATTCATGTCGCAAAGGTAATATATTTATTCAATATTCGCAAATCTGCGAACACTTTTTGTTTTATCTGCTACTTTTTTTTCTCGTGCCTAATGTTTTTTGCTATTAACTATCTATCTCTTATGTTTTTTTCTTATATTTGCATAGTATAAGGTATATACCAATTTGTAAAGAACAAAACATAACGAGTTATGAAAAGAACGATAATTGCCACATTCATAGCCATGCTGCTGTTGCCGATGGCGGCAATGGCAGACTCATACACATCGCTTTGGAAGAAATACGACGGCGCGGTGAAGAAGGACCATCCGCAGACGGTGCTGAAAGTGCTTGCGCAGATAAGCGGCAAGGCAGAGAAGGAGCGTGCCTACGGACATCTGCTAAAAGCGCAGGTGGCGCAACTCGACTGGCTGTCGCAGCTCTCAAGAGACTCTATTCCGGTGGTTGCCGAACGTCTGAAGAGCTGTGGCGATGCTGCCGAGCGTAAGGGCGACCTTGTGCTGGCTGCCGTTTATCAGTCGGTGATGGGCAAGATGTACACCCGGTATCGCTACGCTTTCGACGACGCAAAGGAGCTTGGTGCCGAGTACTTCCGCCGCTCTATGGAGCATCCCGAGGCGTTGGCTGCGGCTTACTGCACCAGCTATATGCCGTTCGTCGAGGACGGTGTCGACTCGAAATACTACTACGACGACATGCTCCACATCATTGGCATCGCTGCCGGCGACTACCGCGGTATGCACGACTACTACGCTGCGCACGGCAAGCGCGAGGGAGCCTGTCTCACCGCTCTGCAGATGGTGAAGCAGAAGCACCGCAACGCCCAAGGCACACGCGTGAAGAAATCGAAGTATATCATGTCGCTCGACTCGCTCATCAACGAGTACAGCGACCTCGTGGTGTGTGGCGAGGTGGCAATAGCTCGCTACGAGTTCATGAAGAACGCCGAGGATGTGACAGCCGAGGAGAAGAACAACTTCATCAACTACGCCCTTACTAAGTGGGGAGCATGGACACGCATGAACATACTGCGCAATGCTCAGCGCAGGCTGACACTGCCGTCCGTTCACGCTATGCTTGGCAACGAGATAGCTCTGCCGGGCGTGACACGCAAGGTGATTGTCATGGGGGTGAACAACGTGGGCGAGCTGCGCCTTACGGCAAGCCGACTGGACATCACCGATGCTGATATGTACAACCTCAACAGCGATAAGGACTATGCCCGTTTGCGCCGTCATATCGTAGCCGACGAGACACCTTCTACAGACGTGCGCCGATATGTCGGACTGCCGCCTTACAAGACCGTGAGCGACACGCTTGAGATTACAGGGCTGCGTTCGGGCTTCTATCTCGTAGAGCTTTCTACCGACAATGTCAACGTTCCGGTTGAACGCAGCCTGCTGCGCGTTTGTAATATCTATCCGCTCATAGAGGCTCTGCCTGGCAACCGCTACCGCGTTGCAGTGGTCAACGCCACAACGGGCGAAGCAGTGCCCGGCGCAAAGGTCTCGATGAAATTTGCGAAGGACACAGCCAAGGACATACAGCTTGAGTCGCACTACGAGTGCGACACCAACGGCGAGGTGATTATCGACTTCGGCGACCGCGAGCCAGAGTCTTACTCAATATCCACTGCCGACGAGCCAGCCTTCCCCGTAACGCCTATCAACGACAGGTTCTATTACCGTAAACGGAGTAGCGAGAGGGTAACTACCTCAACCGTCATCTACACCGACCGCAGTATCTATCGCCCTGGTCAGACCGTACACGTATCAGCAATCGCTTATAAGTATTACGGCGACAGTCAGCGTGGCGAAGTGCAGAAGCAGCAGACCATGTCACTCACGCTACGCGATGCCAACTATGAAGAGGTGGCTACGACTACTGTCACGACCGACGAGTACGGCATGGCTGCTGCCGACTTCACCTTGCCACAGGTTGGAAAAACCGGAACCTATACGTTGTATAGCGATTGCGGCGATAGAGCGTACTGCGATTTCACCGTCGAAGAGTATAAGCGCCCGAAGTTCAGCGTGGAGATACAACAGCCTACTGTTCGCTATGCTGCCGGCGACACTGTGCGCCTTGCTGCCACGGCAAAGAGTTTTGCCGGTGTGCCTGTGCAGGGAGCGAAGGTGAGAGTGGAGGTAAAGCGCCTCTCGTCACGCTTCTGGCGTTGCAGGACTTATACCGATATGCCCAACGATAATGAGGCGACTACTGTTTATACCGACACCTTACAGACCGTGGGCGACGGAGCGTTCATGGTGAATGTGCCTATAATAATGCCCGAACAGTACGATGAGTCGGTAAAGCGATACTTCAATTTCTTCGTTACGGCTTACGTCACAGATGTCTCTGGCGAGACGCAGAGAGCAGAACTGTCGCTCCCATACAGCGACCGCCCCACATTGCTCACCTGCGACGTGCCCGAACAGACACTCGCCGACGACCTGCGCACCATAAAGTTCGCGTATCTCAACAACGCCGGCGAACCTATTGACGGCGACGTGACCTATTATATCGACAACGACCGCTACACATGCAAGGCTAACACCGAGGTAGCGTTTGACGGAAAATCGCTCGCATCGATGCGCCACCGCCTTGTGGCTTACTGTGGAACGGACACCCTGACGCAGTCGTTCGTCACCTTCACGCTGCAGGACCGCCGTGCTCCGATCGAGACACACGACAGGTTCTACGTGTCAGCGCGACAGTTCAAGAGCAAGTCGGCTCCTGTCTTCGTGCAGCTCGGCTCAAGCGACAGCATCCAGCACGTTGTCTACACGCTCATTGCGGGCGATAAGATTATAGAGAACGGCAGAGCCGACTTGCGCAACGAGGTGCGCACTCGCGCGATAACATATAAGGAGGAGTGGGGCGACGGCATCACTCTCTCCGTAGCGTGGGTGAAGAACGGCAAGGCATATCTGCATACGGAGCGCATAGAGCGTCCGCAGCCCGACACACACCTCAACATCAAGTGGACAACCTTCCGCGACCGACTCGTGCCAGGACAGCGTGAGACCTGGACACTGAACATTACTAACCCCGACGGTACACCGGCAAAGGCGCAACTGATGGCTACGCTCTACGACAAGTCGCTCGATCAGTTGAGACAGCATAGCTTTAAGTTGAGTCTGCCTACGTACAACTATGTGCCGTGGCTCTCCTGGAAGGCCTACCGCTGTATCAAACTGCTCTTGTATAGCGAGATGCCGATGAAGTTCCTGTACGAACCGTCGATAGACTTCAGTCATTTCTACGACGTTGCGCGCTACGTAGTAGCGAAAGAGTTGTGCTGTGTCACACGCTCTGACAATGCGAAGATGTATTCAAAGGCTGCCGTTTTGGACAAAAGAGAGGCTTCTGATGCAGCAGAGGTAGGCGGTGAAGATACAAAGACAACCACTGCAGGGGTGCGTCAGAACTTCAGTGAGACGGCATTCTTCTTCCCCGGACTGCTTACCGACGACAAGGGCAACGTGCAACTGCAGTTCACGCTGCCCGAGAGTGTCACCACATGGCAGTTGCGTGCCCTCGCTCACGACGAGGCGATGAACAACGGTACAATCAGTGCTACGTCCGTAGCGAAGAAGACCGTTATGGTTCAGCCCAACGTGCCGCGCTTCGTGCGTCGGGCAGACAAGGGTGTGCTCTCTACGCGCATCTTCAACACTTCCGAAAAGCAGGTTGGTGGCACGGTGCGCCTTGCGTTCCTCAACCCCGAAACCGAAAAGGAGGTATGGCATAAGGACGTGAAGTTCATGGTGAAGGCAGGCGAAACATCAGTTGCCGACTTCGCTTTCGATATGTCGAAGATTGAGAACGACGGACTCCTTGTGTGCCGCGTGACAGCATCCGGTCGCGGATTTAGCGACGGCGAACAGCACTACCTGCCCGTTCTGCCCGACAAGGAGGTGGTTACAAACTCGCAGGCGTTCACCATGAACGAACCTGGAAAACTGAATATCGACCTCACAAAGCTCTTCACGGTGGTTGACAAGAGCAACCGACTCACAGTAGAGTACACCAACTCGCCCGAGTGGCTGCTGATACAGGCACTGCCGTCGATGACCGCTGTTGAGGGCGACAACGCCATATCGTTGGTATCGTCGTATTTTGCCAATAGCATCAGTAACTTGTTGATGAATTCGTCGGACGCAATACGCAACATGGTCGAGCTTTGGAAAGAGGAGACAACGATTGGCGTAGATGAATTGCCGCTAAAGAGTAAGCTCGAGGGCAATGCCGAACTGAAGCAGACATTGCTCAGCGAGACACCATGGGTGATGGATGCTACACGCGAGACGGAGCAGAAGCTGCGACTGATGGACTACTTCGATCCGGCTATAACGTATTTGCGACTGAATGACGACTTCTCTCGACTCTCTAAGCTGCAGAACACCGATGGTTCGTTCTCGTGGTGGCAGGGCATGACAGGCTCGCCATACATGACGCAGAGCGTACTCACAACGCTTGCGCGACTCGATAAGATGATGGACGTGCAGCCAGAGGTGAAGAGCATGATGGATGCAGCGTTCCGCTTCATGGACAAGCATATAGCACAGGAGGTGAAGGCGATGAAGGCAAGCAAGGACGTAAAGAACCTGCGTCCGAGCGAATTGGCTGTGGAGTATCTCTATGCTACGACTCTCGCAAAGCGCGAGCTCAAGGGCACGGTGAAGGACAACGCCAATTATCTCTTGAGGCTGCTCGCTCGGCATACAGCGCAGTTCTCTATATACGGAAAGAGTGTGGCAGCCGTGGTGCTTGCCGGCAATAACTACCGTGCTGAGGCTCGCGACATGGTGCAGAGCATAAAGGAATATACTGTATATAAGGAGCCAATGGGACGCTACTTCGACACACCGAAGGCACTCTACTCATGGTTCGACTACCGCATTCCGTCGCAGGTGGCTGCTATAGAGGCGTTGCAATCGGTTGCTCCGAACGATGTGCAGACCGTGAACGAGATGAAGCAATGGCTACTGCAGTCGAAGCGTACACAGGCTTGGAACACACCTATCAACTCTGTGAATGCTGTCTATGCGTTCTTCGGTGGCGATTGCTCGTCGCTCGCTGCCAACAAGCCGATGGCTGTACTGAAGCTCAACGGTCAGAAACTCGACATGCCGAAGGCTACGGCTGGTTTAGGCTATGTGAAGATCTCCAAGAGTGGCAGCCGGATGAAGACGTTGAGCGTAGAGAAGCCGGCTGAAGGCACGTCGTGGGGCGCAGTATATGCCCAATTTGAGCAGCCTACAGCTGATGTGGCTGACGCTGCGGAGGGCATGAGCGTAGTGCGCGAGGTGTTGAAGAATGGCAAGAAGATAAGTACTGACGGCGCAACTCTCGCCGTTGGCGACCGCATAACGGTGCGCATCACCATAAAGGCGGAGCGCGACTACGACTTCGTGCAGCTCGTCGACCGCCGTGCTGCCTGTCTGGAGCCGCTTGGTCAGCTCTCTGGCTACAACGGAGCCTACTACTGTGCGCCGAAGGACAACACCACGAACTACTACTTCGACCGCCTCTCGAAGGGAAAGCACGTCGTTGAGACCGAGTACTACGTAGATCGTAAGGGTGTTTATCAGACAGGCACGTGCACAGTACAGTGTGCTTATAGTCCGGAGTTCGCAGCACGCACTAAGGCTATCGTGCTGAGCGTGAAATAGGTGTTGAGGTGTTGAGATGGTGAGGTGTTGAGATGGTGAGATGTTTGCGAAACTTAAAAAATAACATATACAGATGAAGAAGATATTTATTAGTGTCGCACTTTTGACGATGCCGCTCTTCGGAGCAATGGCGCAGAACATAGTGGCGACAAACGAGATAATCGACTGCGGACAGGTGATGTATCAATCACCTGCCACCGCCGATTTTGAAGTGGTTAACAAGTCGAACAAGCCCGTCCGTATCATCGATGTGCGCACCAGTTGTGGCTGCACCAGTGTGGCATATCCGAAGGACAGAATAGAAGCAGGCGACAAGTTCATGGTCAGCGTCACTTACGATGCCGAGACGATGGGCCACTTCGACAAGTACGTCGGTATATATAGCGAGGGTGCAGACAAGCCACTGATGCTGCGCGTGCGTGGCAACGTGGTGCGCGAGATGGTCGACTATGGTGGCAACTACAACTTCATGCTGGGCAATATCAAGTCCGACTGCAACGACGTGGAGTTCGACGATGTGAACCGTGGCGACCGTCCGCAGAAGAAGATACACATCTTCAACGCAACGAGCACAACGGTGCAACCCGTGGTGATGCACCTTCCGCAGTATCTCACAGCAGATGTGTCACCCTCGAAGATTGCATCCGGTCATAGCGGCATTATCACTATGACACTCGACTCGCGCAAGCTCGGCGATATGGGACTGACGCAGACTTCGGTGTTCCTCGGTGCGTTCCCGGGCGACAAGGTGAACCGCGAGAAGGAGATAAGCGTCTCGGCAGTGCTTCTGCCCAAGTTCGACAACCTCACAGCGCAGCAGCTGGCTAATGCACCGAAACTCTACCTATCCACCGTAGAGCTTAACCTCGGCAAGTTCGACACGAAGAAGAAACTGAAAGGCGAGGTGGTAATACGCAACGACGGCAAGTCGGAACTGAAGATAAAGAGTCTGCAGATGTTCACCGTGGGCTTGCAGGTGTCGCTCAACAAGCAGACGCTGCAGCCAGGAGAGTCGGCTAAGCTGAAGGTGACTGCGGAGAAGAAGTTGTTGAAGACCGCACGCTCTAAACCGCGTGTATTGATGATAACCAATGACCCCGACCAACCGAAGACAACCATTAAAATTGTAGCAGAATAGGCGCTATACACGTTACTATAATAAGAAAGGTATTACGATCGTAATTGTAGCAGAATGGATTTAACAATAGAGATAGACGAGGGTAGCGGCTTCTGCTTCGGAGTCACTACCGCCATAAAGAAGGCGGAGGAGGAACTTGCCAAGGGCAATGCACTCTACTGTCTGGGCGACATCGTACACAACGGCATGGAGGTAGAGCGACTGCACGAGCAAGGACTCGTCACCATTAATCACGACGACCTACGCCAGCTGCACGACGTGAAGGTGTTGCTGCGTGCGCATGGCGAGCCGCCGGAGACCTACGCCTTAGCGCAGCAAAACAACATAGAGATAATAGATGCCACATGCCCTGTGGTGTTGGCACTGCAGCGGCGCATCAAGCGCCAGTACGACACGGCACCCGATGCGCAGATCGTCATCTTCGGCAAGCGCGGACATGCCGAGGTGCTCGGCTTGGTGGGGCAGACTACGGGCAAGGCAATCGTGGTGGAGAAGGTGGAGGACGTGGAGCGCCTCGACTTCTCGCGCGACATCTACTTGTATTCGCAGACCACGAAGTCGCTCGACGGCTTCCATCGCGTCATCGACTACATACAACAGCACATTGAGGAGGGTGCCACGTTCCGCAGCTTCGACACTATCTGCCGACAGGTGGCTAACCGTATGCCGAACATCGCAGCCTTCGCCTCGCGCCACGACCTCGTTCTGTTCGTATCGGGACGCAAGAGCAGCAATGGCAAGGTGCTCTTCAACGAGTGTCGCAGCGTGAATGTGCGTAGCTATCAGATAGAGAGTGCCGACGAGATAGACATGGCATGGTTCACCGACGATGTGCACACGGTTGGCATCTGCGGTGCTACAAGCACTCCGAAGTGGCTCATGGAGCAGTGTAAGGAGCGCATCGCGCAGCATAGATAAAAAAAGTCCGACAAGCAATCCTTAGTGGATTAGTCTTGTCGGACTTTTTGTATGTTATGAAAAGTTGTATTCGTTAGAACTTTGCCATCTTGATCGCATCGATAGCGCATTCATCGCCCTTGTTGCCATACTTGCCACCGCAGCGGTCGAGTGCCTGCTGTAGGTCGTTGGTGGTGAGCAAGCCGTAGATGATAGGTATCTCGCTTGTGGTGTTGAGGCGTGCGATGCCTGCCGTTACGCCCTGGCAGATGTAGTCGAAGTGAGGAGTCTCACCGCGTATCACGCTTCCGAGGATTATCACGGCGTCGTAGCCTCCGTGGAGCACCATCTGATGAGCACCGTAGATAAGCTCGAAGCTTCCCGGAACGGTCTTGATGTGTATGTTCTCGGGCAGAGCACCGTGCTTCTCGAGAGTCTTTACGGCTCCGTCGAGCAGTGCGCCTGTTATCTCCTCGTTCCATTCAGCCACCACGATGCCGAAGCACATGTTGCTTGCGTCGGGGATGGTGGTGATGTCGTACTGTGAGAGATTATGGAGTGATGTAGCCATATTTGGTTATTCGATTACTCTGAAACGCGCTCGATGTACTTGTCGATCTCTGAGCTCTGTACCAAAGAAGAGTTTACGTACTTCTTCTTGATGTCCTGATAGAGCTTCAGAGCTTCGTCTTTCTTGTTCTGGCTTTCGAGAAGCTTGCCTGCCTGAAGGAGGAATGTAGGCGATATGCTGTTGTTCACGTCGTCAGCCTTGCTGTCTGCCATGTCGGCAGCCTTCTTCAGTGTGCTGATAGCCTTGTCTACGTTGCCTGTCTGTGCGTAAGCGTTAGCGAGAGCAGCTGTAGCGGTCGGGCTTACCATAGCGTCGCCCTTTGTAGAGAACTTCTCAAGGTATGTAACAGCCTCTGTGTACTTGCCGAGGTTGAAGTAGCTCAGACCTGCATAGAGGTTAGCGAGGTTGCCAGCGTCGGTGCTGCTGTAGTCGCTTGCGATCTTCACGAAGCCTACATAGCCTGCACCATCGCCGTTGAGAGCCTTGTCAAACTGCTCAGCGTTGAAGTACTGCTCGCCCTTTGCGATAGCTGTGCTTGCCTTGTCCTCACGCGGACCTGCTACGTAAGCGTTGTAAAGAATAGCACCTGCTACGACGAGGAGGATAGCTACCACACCGATGATTATCTGCTTTTTGAACTTCAAGAAGAAATCTTCTTTGTTGTTGGTGCTCTCTACGTGTGAGTTTGCACCAAAATCAATTTTGTTTGTCATTTGTTATTTTGTTTTTTTATTTTATCGGTTTATAGTTTGCAATGCAGCACATTGCGAGGAGCAAAATTACTGATTTTATCTCATATATTGAAATTTATTCTGCCTTTTTTTCTTTTTTCAATAATAAATGGGGTAACTTTGCAGTAATACAACGTGTTGTTTCTATTTATAATGGCGACCCACGGTGGGTCTACAGGGTATATAATTACATGATATTACGCAATTTATCCATACTCAATTTCAAGAATATCGGTGAGGCTTCGCTTGAGTTCTCGCCCAAACTCAACTGTTTTCTCGGTAGCAATGGCGAGGGCAAGACCAACTTGCTCGATGCTATCTATTACCTGTCGTTCTGTCGCAGTGCATTCAATCCAATCGACTCGCAGATAATAAAGCACGATGCCGACTTCCTCATGCTCGACGCTGCGTATGCTACAGATGAGGAGGAACCTGTGGCAGTGTATTGTGGCATGAAGCGTGGACAGAAGAAACAGCTGAAGCGCGACAAAAAGGCGTACAAGCGTCTTTCGCAGCATATCGGATTGATTCCGCTCATCTTCGTCTCGCCTGCAGACCAAACGCTCATCGCTGGTGGTAGTGAGGAGCGTCGCCGACTGATGGATATCGTGATATCGCAGTATGACAACACGTACATCGATGCTCTTAATAGCTACACGAAAGCACTTCAGCAGCGCAACGCTTTACTGAAGATGGAGCAGGAACCTGATGTTGCGCTGCTTGATATCTGGGAGCAGGAAATGGCACGACACGGTGAGACTATATTCCGTGCGCGTGAGGACTTCGTGGAGCGACTCGTGCCCGTGTTCCAACGCATATATCAGCACGTGTCGGATTGTAAAGAAACGGTGTCGCTAAGGTATGTATCGCACGCGCAGCGTGGACCGCTATTGGACGTTATTCAGCGCGACAGGTTCAAAGACAGAGCTGTGGGCTACTCGCTGCATGGCGTGCATCGCGACGATTTGGAGATGATGCTCGGCGACTATCAGATGAAGCGCGAGGGCTCGCAGGGTCAGACAAAGACATTCGTGCTGGCACTGAAACTCGCGCAGTTCGACTTCCTGCGTCGCACAGCATCGCAGACTACACCGTTGTTACTGCTTGACGATATCTTCGACAAGCTCGACTCGCATCGTGTGGAGCAGATTGTGAAGTTGGTGTCGGGCGACGGTTTCGGACAGATATTCATCACCGACACCAACCGCGAACACCTTGACCGCATACTCGATAGTGTAAGTTACGACTATCGCCTGTTCGACGTGAAGGGTGGCGAGATAGTTCCTCATCAACAGACTAATAAATAAAGTGTATGTTCAGACGTGACGTAAAGTCGATTAACGACTTGCTAAATATGTATCTGCGACGCGAAGGTCTTGAGACTCCTCTGCTGCAGCGACGTGCTGTAGACGCTTGGGATAAGGTAGTAGGTGCAGGCGTGGCACGGTACACTGGCGAGAAGTTCATAAAGAACCAAACGTTGTTCGTAAAGATACAAAGTCCGGCACTGCGCCAGGACCTTACGATGATGCGCTCCCAATTGGTGAAGCGTATCAACGAGGCTGTGGGCAGCATGGTGATTGCCGATGTGCGTATTTATTAATAGTATTTGCTGAGTGTTTCAGCATCAATCGCTGCATCCGTAAACACTTCAAGCAGCACGGGGCGATTGCCCTTGCGTGTTAGAAGTTCGCTTATTCCGTGTTGCATTTCTTCCTGATTGTGTGCCGCGATGTATTCCACGTTGTTCTGTGCGCAGATGCCATTCGCCGTTGTCGTATGGCTTGCACCCACAAAGGTGTCAGCCACCGGACTGCGGTGGAGGTTGGGTAGCTGCTTGAAGATGCCACCACAGGAGTTGTTGAGCAGCAGTATGCGCAGATTGCCACCTACGCAGTTGTTCCATAATGCGTTCTGATCGTAGAAGAAACTGAGGTCGCCGATGATGCAGACGTTCAGGTCGTGGTCGGTGAGCGAGAAGCCGGCAGCTGTGGACAGCGATCCTTCGATGCCGTTCACACCGCGGTTGCACCACACGTAATGGTTGGCGTAGATGCAGGCGAGGCGCACGGCGGTGCTGTTGGCGTAGTGGGTATTCACGCATACGGCAGACTCCTCTATCAGCTTCTCGAAGTATTTCACTACCGCCATCTGCGAGTATTCGGGCTCGTATGCGGCAGCGTGGTTTGCCCATTGGCTGAGCAAACACCTCCATTTGTCCAGGAACATCTTTCTGCTCTCCTCGTTACGCCACGCTGCCTCGTCGTCAGCGTGCAGGCGGCGGTGTGTATATATGTCGTAGAGCATGGGCATGAGCAGCGCAAGGTTGGCGTTGTCGCACGTCACGATGTGGCGCAACGACATGAGTGGGTCGCTCGCGTGCAGTGGGTCTGCCGTGATGAGGCACGACGGGGCGTGTGTCTGTCGCAGCCATCGGCGCGTAGCCTTGCTGACCAGTGTGTCGCCAATATATATAATGTAGTCGGGCGTGTAGTCGGGAGAGAGTTCGGGATGCGTCGTGAGATACCTCACAGCCTCGTCGAAGTGGATTGTATTGCCGCTGTTTGATAGCGGTTCGGCGAAAACGACGAAGTGTTTTGACAGCTCGTTGATGTCGAAGACGGAGCATCCGAAGCTGTCGGCAGCCATCTGTCCGACCACTATTAGCAGTCGCTTCGCCTGGTACAGTTCCTGTTGCAGGGCTTCGACGGTGGTGTTGGTCAGTGCTGCCTCGCTGTTGAGCATACGGAAGCGTCGCTCCTTCGGCAGTTCGGCAACGTCGAACGTGAAGAGCGGTTCGGTGATGGGCACATTGATAAGCACCGGAGCCGGCTGGCGGAATGTAGCAGCGTGCAAAGCTTCATTAACAAGGCGGTTGCAGTACCAACGCTCCTCTTCGGTGTGCGGTTCGGGCAGCGACACGCTTCGGCGCACAAACCGGTTGAGCGCATCGGGTTGGGGCAGAGTCTGACCGTCGAGCTGGTCGATCCATTGCTGCGGTCGGTCGGCTGCGATGACGATGAGCGGTACGTGCTGATAGTAAGCCTCTGCCACAGCCGGAGCGGTGTTGAGCAGAGCCGAACCCGATGTGACGCATACCACGGTGGGGCGCTTCGTATTGAGGGCGATGCCCATGGCGTAGAACGCTGCCGAACGCTCATCGGTGATGGGATGGCAGCGTATCGTGCCGCACTCGTTGAGGTTGTGTACGATGGCAGCATTGCGACTGCCCGGGCACACCACCGCATCCGTCACCCCCCATTCGAGGAGCAGCGATGTGAGTATGTTTATGTTTTCCTTGTTGCTGTACATTATTTCGTTTGTTGTCGCAAATGCTTTATATGTGCTTGAACAGTTGTCGCATGGTATTCATCTTCGCCTCCGTCTCCTCCCACTCCGCCTGGCATTGGCTGTCCTTCAGCAGTCCGCCGCCGGCATACAGGCGATAAGCAGTGGCTTCGCCCTCGCCCTCTATCTGCATACAGCGCAGCGTGACGAAGAGGCGAGTGTCGCCGTTGGGGTCGAGCAGACCGGAGAACCCGCTATAGTAGTTGCGCTCTCCAGACTCGTTGTTGATGATGAAGTAGCGTGTGGCATCCTTCGGCATACCACAAACGGCAGGCGTAGGGTGCAGAGCGTTAATAAGATTGCCCAGATGCGCCGTGTCCTTCAGGTGGAAGCGTATATCGGAACGCAAGTGTACGAGGTCGCCGGCACGCACGGTGAACGGTCCTTCAACGTTTACGTCGTCGCTGAACTGCTCCACGCACTCGGTTATGTACGTCTCCACGTAGCGTTGCTCCTTTATGTTCTTTGTGCTCCAGTGAATGTCGTCCTTGCCTATCGAGCCGCCTTCCACGTCGAAATCGAGGTTTGCGCCACTCAGACGCATTGTTCCGGCAAGTGCCATGGTCTGCATTGCGCCGTCGATGCCGCTGATGAGAGTCTCGGGTGTGGCTATGAGCCATGTGCCGCTGCGCTCGGTTGAGAACAGCACTACGAACATGCGCGGATAGCGGTGGCAGGCACGTGCAAAGAGCGTGAGTGGGGAGAGTTTCTCCGTAGCGGTGAGTCGCGCACAGCGTGCCAGCACTATCTTCTGAAACGCATCATTCGTCAGCTGTCCGTGGTAATTGTGGAAGTCGACGGCATAGCGTTGGCGTTCCTTCTCGTAGTCGGCATCAAGCAGCATCGCCGATACGCCGTCGTTAGAGCTAAGATACGTTTGCTCGCCATTCTGATTGTCTCCACTAAAGTTCAATTTCGCCTCCTCCCAATCGGTGGGCAACAGGAGTATGGGACAGTCGTCTGACGGGGCGAACGGAGCGATCACGAAGCCACGCCGTCCGTTCAGCTCGGCGAGCGAAGCAATCTCTTCGGGTTCGGTCGACAGGCGGTTGCGGAAAACGTGCGTAGAGTGAGGCAGACGGAAATATACGTAGCTCATTCTATTTCGGTTTGTTCATCACAAAGTTAGTCACCTCTACCGACGAAATCAGATCGCCTGCCTCGTTGCGTATGTCCACATGCCACTGGTGCAGCGTCTTTCCTTTGTGTAGGATACGCGCAGTAGCCGTCACGGTGTCGCCGTCGAGCACCGCTTTCACGTGACTACCACTTACGTTGATGCCCACACATATATTGTTCGGACTGAGCGCAAGCGAGCCTACTCCAGCCACGTTCTCGGCAAGAGCCAGTGAGGCACCGCCACTAAGAAAGCCGAATATCTGACGATTGCGTTCGTCTACTTTCATGCGACCTTGGCATGTGTCGGGGTCGGGTGTGGAGATGAACTCCATGCCGAGCGTATTAGAGAGTCCATCGCGTTTCAGTAGTAGTTCTTTTATCTTGTCAATGTTCATATCTGTTTGTTGTTAATTTCGTGTGATATACAGTCAATATCCTTCTCTTATGAAGTCGAGTGCCTCGCGTATCTCCTCGTCGGTGGCTGTCTGGTTGATGCGTATGTCGCCGATGTCGTGGAGCAGTGTGAAGTTGATGGTGTCCGACGTGTTCTTCTTGTCGTGGCGCATGAGGTTGAGCAGAGTGGGGTAGTCGTCGCATGTGAACGCCACTGCACCGTAGTTCTCGCGTATGAAGCGAGCCGTTTGATGGAGACGGGCGGTTGGAAATCCGGCTTTGCGTGCACTGATGTATAGTTCGCCAATCAAGCCGAATGCTACTGCGTAGCCGTGCAGCAGAGTCCCTGGGGTTACTTGCTTTGTTGGTGCAGTTCTTGCTCTGGCAAGCGGCAATAGCCGAACGGAGACAACTGCACCCTCTTTTTGTGCTTCTTGCTTTGTTGGTGCAGTTGAGACAACTGCACCCCCTGGTTGTTGCATTGAGAACTCCTCCAGGGCGTGACCGATGGTATGGCCGAAGTTGAGTGCTTTGCGGATGCCATGCTCGTGTGGGTCGTCGGCAACGATGTGTTCCTTCACGGCGATGGACGCAGCCACCATGCGCTGCAGTTCAGCGAGGTCGGGCTGCAGGATATCGAAGTTGATGTGCTCTGCCCACATCTGTGCGTTGCTTATCAGCGAGTGTTTGAGCATCTCGGCGTAGCCCGAACAGAGGTTTGCGGTGTCGAGCGTGTCGAGGAAGCAAGTGTTGACGATGACGTAGCGTGCGTTGGCGAACGCCCCGACCTCGTTCTTCAGTCCGCCGAAGTTTATGCCCGTCTTGCCTCCCACCGCTGCGTCGACCATGGCGAGCAGCGTTGTGGGGATGTTGATGAAGTTGATGCCGCGCTTGAAGGTGGCAGCAGCGAAGCCGCCGAGGTCGGTCACCATGCCGCCACCGAGGTTCACGAGCAGCGAGTGGCGTGTTGCGCCGCCCCGTTGCAGTGCTGTCCACACGTCGGCGAGCGTGGCGAGCGTTTTGTTCGTATCGTCGTGACGTATCGTTATGGTGGTGGCGTTGTGCTTGGTGAGCAGCGCTGCCACCTTCGGCAGGCAGCACTCCTGCGTGATGTCGTCGGTGAGAACGAAGACACGGTCGTGTTCCGTCTCGGCGATGGCTTGCGCCAGGTCGTGCTCTATGTCTTGGGATATTATCACTCGTTGTTGCATAAGTTCCTCATTTTTGTTATGGATTGGCTCGGTGTATTGCCGTCTGCTACGTTTTTGCTCACTTGCTGCCTATCTCCACGCGTGTCTTCTCAAAGCCCATCGACCGCAACATCTGTCCGAACTGCTCCTTGGCGTTCAGTTGTGCAGCAGCGTAGTTCTTCTTTGTGAGGCAGCGTTGGCGCATCTTCTGGACAGCACGGTCGTACATCTCCTTACGGTCTACGCTCGACCACTTGCCCGAGGCGATGAACGAGCGTGTGCGTGTCTCGTCGATGAAGTCGTTGTCGAGCAGTCGCACGGGTGGCAGCTTTGCCACGAGCGTGTCGCCCGACATACTGAGCCATCCCTCTTTAGCGTCCTTCAGGTTGATGCCTAAGCGTAACGTACCATAATATATGCGCACCAATTCGTCGTTGGAGAATATTCCGCGACGCACGGTGTCCACCAGTTCTTCATCGTTTATCTCGAGGAATGACCACTCGCCGATTTGTTCTATCGAACGTATCATAGCCGGTGTTACGTCAATCTTTTCGTTCTTTACTACATCCGGCACCGTGGTGTTGGTTGTTGTCACGACGGTCTTGATGCTGCTGATCAGATAGACGACGATGCCGACAATCAGCACGACGAATGTCAGTTTCAGCCATATAGATAGAGGTACACGTTTCAGAACCGCCATCAAGCCGAACCTCGATTTGTCAGTATGCGGCGTTGTTTGCTTATCTTGTTTTAGATTGTTCGTTTCCATCCTTTAGCCCTTATTTTATTCGTTCAGTTGTATAGATGTTTATCACCTGTTCGCACCACCATTCTTCTTCTCTATGGTGCTTGCATCCACGAGCTGCTCAACCTCCTGTGGTGTAAAGTTCTTGCGGAAGGAGATGATGATGTTCGGTTCGTCAAAGCCCAACTGGCGCAGCATGGGCACCAGAGCGTTAGTGGCTCCGATGCGTGCCTGTTCGATGATGTTGCTTTTCGCTATGTCCTTGATGATGGCTTCGCGTCCCTGAAGCTCGTAGCTGGCAAGCTCCTCATCGCTGAAGTCGCGTCGCATCAGTGCCACATACTCCTTCACGTCATCGTGGTTGATGCGCGACGATGTGAGCACGATGTGTGGGTCGGGCAGTATCAGCTCTATGTGTGTCGGCGTGCGGCGCACATTGGCAGCCGAGAAGTCAGCGAAGTCGATGTAAGCCTTCATCGTAGCATCAATGGGTATTGCCACCTTTCGTTTGCCGAGAGGCAGGTTGATGTTATAGTCCTTGCTGAACAGCTTGCCCTTCAGTGCGAGTTGGTCGTCGTGTGTCACAATCTTGTGCACACGATACTCCGTTGTGTACAGTCGCGAGCACTTCTGTACCTGCATCACCAGCATCGCGAGCGTATCTACACGCTCCTCCTGCTCTGGCTTTTCGGCAGGTGTGGGTGCTTCCGGTCGTTTTTCGTTGCCGCAAGAGAACAACAATGCGACAGCAGAAAGGCAAAGTGTGAAATATAATTTCCTCATATTTATTTTTCTGATGTATATGCAAAAGTACGGTTTTTCTTTCAAAGGGCAAACGTATTTTATATGTATATGGAATATTTTTTATACCTTTGCCCCTATACCAAACAAGATAAATATGAAAAAAGCAATAGGTTGTATTGTGCTTTGTGCAGCAGCGATGCTTGTAGTGTCGTGTGCGGAGAAGCCGAAGAGCGACAACATAATAGTGCACAAACGTGCGAAAGTGCAGAAGAAAGGTACTCAGACAATGAGTGGCTATGAAGACAAACGTAATGTTGAATGGCTCGGATCTACGTATAAGGTGTGCGTAGAGCGTAAGTCGGACACCTCGTTACCACAGGCGTTCGACGAGATGGGCAATAGCTACTACGACAACACCATCACGGTGCGCGTGCTGCGTAGCGACGGCTCGGTGTTCTTCGAGCGCACGTTCCTCAAGAGCGACTTTACGCAGTACATCAGCGATGCTTATGCCAAAGGGGCGCTGCTCGGTGTGGTGTTCGACTGTGTGGAGGGCGAGAGTCTGCGCTTCGCAGCGAGCGTTGGTTCGCCCGACAGGATGAGTGATGAGTACGAACCGCTCGTGGTGAAGATATCGCGCATGGGCGCTGTGAGCATAGCGAAGGATACTAAGCTCGACACCGCAAGCGAGGACGAACTCGAAGACGAGGACGACGGAGTGTAAACAGGTCCGATTTGATGAGAATTTTGTGACGGATGGTAGATGGCAGGAAGATGAAAACGGCTATCTACCAGCCTTCAGCCCACTCTCTTGTTTTATAATATCCTCAATTTCATAGTATAGTTCTCTACACCTCTGCTCTTGCATTTTATTTTTTACACCGATAGCAATCATATCCTCTATAGATGGATGAGCCGAATTGTTTACCGATGTAGCGTGTTCGCCATTATATCCCTCTGTGCAATGAGTAAGGTCGTATGCGGGAGCCAAATGCCAGTGCCATTTGTTTTCCTTGTCTTTGGTAACTATAAAGCTGAAATTTTTGCAATGATCGTCTTTGTTTTCGGCAATATAATTGAACACCATTCTACGATACATTTGTTCCACATCCTTATAATTCTGTGTGAGATAGCCCGTCAGTGCCAAAAGATTAACATAGTCAAGCACGGGATTGCTAAGAGATATAGATAGCAAGCCTCCTGCAGTCGCTGTGTGTATGCGTTCACCGTCAGCTGTTATATCAAAGCGACGGGTTGTGAAATATTTGTCATCAATCAGTTTGAAGTCGGGTACGATAATGCCGCATCGTCGTGCTTTTTCGTTATAGGCAAACTCCTGTCTACCCATATCTTGTGGATCATAAGTATGGCGGAATTTGATAAGCCAATGTCCTTCTTCGTCAGAGAATATCGCCTTTGGTCTGCAACCTCCACTATTGCCACTATTGTATAGAAGTAGTCCTGCGTCTGTGTCTTGCTGTTCTCTCAATACTTCAAGGGCTTTTTCCTGTAAAAGGTCGAAATCTTGCAGTTCCATTTCTCTTTCTACAAAAGTCTCAGGCTCATAAGTTAAAGCTCCCATACCACCTTTTCCTACTAAGCTTAAGCGGTCGAGTGCAGAGAGTTCGAAGTCATTAATGCCTATTTTCAGTAATGCCTTGTGTAGAAGATAGCGGCCATAACCGTCAGGCAAACTGTCTTCGAAGATGCCAAAGTTGCCATTGAAAGGATTTGGTTGAGCAATAAAAAGTCCTGGTTTCAATGGTAATTCCAAGGGAGAAATGCTGAATCCTTCTGTCAGCCATAGTGTATCATATTCGAAGACACAACATTTCTTGTCGGCAGTTAATGTTAATGTGCCGACCTTTTTGTTGTGAAACTTAACTTGTAATGATTCTATCTTTTTCATAATCAATGTAAGCTCGTTTTATCTCTTATAGGCTTTTTTCTTGTTCATGTTTCGCTTTATCTTTTGCAGTTCTTCCATTGTGTCATACTTCTGTTGGGAGAAGATATGGCGGATTTCGGAAGTATACTCTAAAGCCATAGCAATGCCTATTAGGTTTTTGAGTGATATGAGTCCTTTCTGTTCAAATCTCACAATATTGCTCACTGCAACCCCCGACTTTTCTGCCACTTGTTCGCGAGTTAGGTTCTTCTCTATTCTACGACGGCGGAATTCGGCAGCTATCTCCTTGGCAATCTCGTCTGGATTGTCGTGTAGATAGTTGTCCAATATTGCCAATATCTTATTCGTTTCTGCCATAATTGATGGTTTATTGATAATATATTATCGATTGCTAAGTTACACTTTTTTATTGAAATGACAAAGGATTATAGAACTGTTTTTGTAGCTTCAAAGCAATGACAAAAACAAAGGTGACTAAAAGGGCTGAATTCCAAGCAAGGAATCCAGCCCTGATTTTTATGCTTAAAAAGTTTTAGCGGACAGCAATAATTATGAAGCGTTACTCGTCGAAATCAAATTCGTCGTCGAGGTCGTCGAAGCCGAACATAGCAGGCTCGGCGAAGGCATCCAGTGCTCGACGCTCCTTCTTCGTGGGGCGGCCAGTGCCGCGTGCGCGGTCTACGAATCCGCTGATGCGACTCATCTCAAGTAGTTCATACTGCTTTGCGTCGGTCACGTTCTCGTAAATCTCCGGCAGGAGCTTTGCGCCCACGCGTTGCTCTATTGTCTTCAATATCTTGAACGAGTAGGTTACTGGCGGCTTCTTCACGCTCACCACATCGCCCACCTTCACCGTGCGGCTCGGCTTCACGGTCACTCCGCCCAGCATGACACGACCGTTCTTGCAGGCGTTGGCAGCTATGGAGCGTGTCTTGAATATGCGCGCTGCCCACAACCATTTGTCTATACGTGCTACTTCCATGTTAAAAGTAAAAAAGTAAAAGGGTAAAAAGTAAAAAGCAAAGGCTTAGAAAGGCTTATTGGGGCTTAAGAAGGCTTAGCGATACCTAACCTATTTTCTTCTTCTTTCCGAGTTTGTTGAACTGATTCATCGTGATGTTCAGTCCGGCAAGCACGAAACTTTTTATTATTTCCACCGCCTGGTCAATGCTCGGCTGCAGCGTCTCCATATCCTCGGCACTGTACTTGCCCAGCACCCAGTCTACCTGTGCACCGCGCTGGAAGTCGGCACCGATGCCCATGCGTAGACGGGCGTACTGTTGACCGATGAGCTGCTGTATGTTGCCCAGTCCGTTGTGTCCGCCGTTAGAGCCGTTGCCCTTCAGTCGGAAGTCGCCGAGCGGGATAGAGAGGTCGTCGACAACAACGAGCAGACGAGCCTGGTCGATGTTCTCCTTCTGCAGCCAGTAGCGCACGGCGTTGCCGCTGAGGTTCATGTATGTTGTCGGCTTGAGGATGAATACCTTTCTGCCCTTCAATGATGTCTCCGCCACGAAGCCGTAGCGTTTGTCTTCGAAGGTGGCACCTACCGACTTCGCCAGTTCGTCAACGACCATGAAGCCAGTGTTGTGGCGTGTGCGGTCGTACTCGGCACCAGGGTTGCCCAAGCCTACTATTAAGAATTTGTCCATGATGTTGGGTCGTTGTGATGGGTTGTTATGTTGAGATGGTGAGATTTGTTATGTTGAGGTGTTGAGGGTGTTATGTTGAGGTGTTGTTATGTTGAGGTGTTGAGATTAGAACATAATTAATCTCAACATATCTCAACACCTCACCATCTCACCATCTCAACACATCTCTCACCAAATATAAAAAGCGCACGCGTCGTTGACGCATGCGCTTTTTATATTTCTATCTGATGTCATTAAGCCTGAGCCTGTGCAGCAGCAGACAGAGCGGCACGTGTCATCTTGATTGAGCAAACGATAACCTCCTTGCCTGTAACGATCTCAAGACCCTCGAAGTTGAGCTGACCAACCTTGATGCTCTTGCCAATCTGGAGAGCAGTAACGTCGATGTCGAGGTGCTCAGGAATCTGCTGATAAGGAGCCTTAACCTCAATCTTGCGGATAGAGAGGTTCATGCGACCACCGTCACGTACACCCTGTGCCAAGCCAGTGAGCTTAACTGGGATACCGATTGTGATAGGCTTCTGGTCGTTAACCTCGAGGAAGTCAACGTGCAGAACAGCGTCAGTTACCGGGTGGAACTGGATCTCCTTGAGGATAGCTGTGCGTGACTCGCCGTCGATAACGAGGTTGATAACGTAGATGTGCGGAGTGTAGATAATCTTGCGGAGCTCAGTCATAGGAACTGCGAAAGCCATAGCTGCTGGCTTGCCGTCCTGCTCTGCGAGGCCGTAAAGGTTGCAAGGAACAAGTCCTTCCTTACGCAATGTCTTTGAAGCTTTCTTGCCAAGGTCTGTACGCTTCTGACCTGTAACGTTAATCTCTTTCATTTGTGTTACTCTAAATTAAGTTGATAAAATAATGTTTATGCCTTAATTCGCCATCACACGAGAATTTTTATATTTCTGTACGGATGTGCTCAAAAAAGCGGTGCAAAGGTACGCATTTCTTCCGAATTGAGCAAAAAATACATTAAAAAATACACAATAATGTACGTTTCGCTTGGTGGTTCAGCCAAATTTAGTTATTTTTGCACCTGTTATTGAGACAAGGGTGTCGCAGTGTTTAGTCTGGTTCGCCCAGCGTTTCTTTAATCTATGCAAACAACAGCAAGATACGTATTTATAATAAAGTATATAAGAGAAGGATGATCAACCGCGAATTAATCAGAATTAAGATAGTTCAGTTAACCTACGCATACTATCAGAACGGAAACAAACTCATGGACAGCGCAGAGAAGGAATTGCTTTTCAGCCTGTCTAAGGCTTACGATTTGTACAATTATCTTTTGGAACTCATCGTTGCCATCACACAGGAGGAACGCAAGCGTGTAGAAGTAGCAACGCAGCGTGCATTGCGTGAGGGTGGAGAAATGCCGTCGCAGAAATTCGCTTATAACAAGTTCGCAGTGCAGCTTGAGGAGAACAAGCAACTCAACGAGTTTGCTGAGACGCAGAAGCAGTCGTGGGCAAATAGTGTAGAGTTTGTGCGCGGTCTGTGCAACCAGATTGAGCAGAGTCAGGCATATGTTGAGTATATGGCTGATTCAGATAACTCGTATGAAGCTGACCGCGAATTGTGGCGCAAGCTCTATCGTCAGCTCATCCAGGAGAACGAAGACCTTGACCAGCTCCTCGAAGAGCAGAGTCTTTATTGGAACGACGATAAGGAAGTGGTGGACACATTCGTGCTCAAGACTATCAAGCGCTTCGAGCCAGAGAATAAAGCAAAGCAGGAACTCCTGCCGGAGTATAAGGACATCGAGGACAAGGACTTCGCTGTGAAGCTCTTCCGCGCCACGATACTCAATGCCGATTTGTATCAGCGCTATATGAGCGAGACATCGCGCAACTGGGACTTCTCTCGTTTGGCATACATGGACGTAGTGATTATGCAGATTGCCATCGCCGAGATGCTCACATTCCCGAACATTCCGGTGAGCGTAACCATCAACGAGTACGTCGAACTCGCCAAGCTCTACTCAACACCGAAGTCGGGCTCGTACATCAACGGTATGCTTGATGCCATAGCACGCTACCTCATGTCTACTGGTAAACTTCTAAAGACTATTGAGGACCGTCCGCAGCGCCGCCAGGCACCACGTCGCCCTGCCACACCGCGTCTCAACCGCGCACAGCAGGCTCTCGAAGACGGCGAAGTGCTCCGCACACGCTATGCCGAGCAGGCAGAACAGGCTGCTCAGGAGCAGCCGGAAGAGGAGACAACCGGCGCAGAGTAAGCGTAATATAAAAAGAGAAAATCTTAAGAAAACAATAATATTAATGTTGTGATGGGAGATGTTGAAGCGCAGACAAACGTCAACAGTTCAACCGTTCAACCCACAACTTAACTAAAACGAGAAAACAACAATGATTACAACAGTACTCGCTGCAGAAGCAGCACAGCAGGGTGGTGGCATGGGTATGCTCATAATGATGGTAGCTATCTTTGCTATTATGTATTTCTTCATGATTCGCCCACAGCAGAAGCAGCAGAAGAAGATTCGTGAGTTCCAGAACGCACTCAAGGAGGGCGACAATGTGATGGTAGGCGGTGGCATCCACGCTACAGTACGCCGTGTAGACCTCACAGCCGGCACCGTAGACGTAGAGATCGCTCGCGGCGTTGTCGTTACAGTAGACAAGGCAGGCGTGTTCGCTGACGGCACACAGCAGCCACAGAAGTAATACGAAAGCCATAACAAAGGTCTTTGAATCGTTCCTTATAATAATATATAAAGGAGCGACGCTTAAGAGTCCGATTCATTAATAGATACTTCGACCGCCAACGGCTTGAAGTTAATTCATTAATCGATGATTCGATGGAAAAACGCTTGACGCAAATAATAAATATGGTCAGAAACTTCCTGTTCAGCTCAGCTAACAGGGAGTTTCTGACTTTTTTCTTCTTTCTCGTATTGAGCACCATCTTCTGGCTGATGACCGCGCTCAACGAAACATACGAGAGGGAGATAGGCGTACCCGCGTACCTTGTGAACATACCGAAGAATGTGGTCGTTACAAGCGACATGGAGGACACCGTGCGCGTAACCGTGCGCGACAAGGGTTTTGCACTCCTTGCCTACACGTATGGCGAAGGCATACGCCCCATCAACGTAAACTTCCAGTCGGCTATCACACGTCAGTCGGGCTACGGCGTAGTGTCGTCGCAAGAGCTGATGAAAATGATTAATCAGCGCTTCAGCGGATCATCGAAGATAGTGCAGGTGAAACCCGATCGTCTCGACTTCCACTACAACTACGGATTATCGCGTCAGGTGTCGGTGAAGATGGCAGGACACGTAGTGCCAGGCAAGTCGTTCTACCTCGCTCGCACACGCTTCTGGCCCGAGAAAGTCACAGTCTACGGCAGCAAGCAGGCACTCGACTCGCTGCGCTTTGTGAAGACTGTGCCCATCAACATCACCAACTTCAACGACACCGTCCTACGGACTGTAGCGTTGGAGACGATAAAGGGTGTGAAGATAGTGCCCAACACCGTGCGAATAGGGCTCTATCCTGATATCCTCACTGAGGAGAATATCGAGGTGCCAATCACGGCTATCAATATGCCTGAGGGCAAAGTGCTGCGCACCTTCCCACAGCGTGTGACGGTGAACTTCATTGTTGGCGCAAGTATGTTCCGCAGCATCTCTCCTGAGCAGTTCGCTGTTGTTGTCGATTACAACGAGATAATCGACCACCCGTCGGACAAGTGTAGTATCCATCTGCGAGAAACTCCGCAAGGCGTGCGCAACGCCCGACTGAAGATGACACAAGTAGACTACCTTATCGAAGAACAATGAAGATAGCAATAACAGGCGGAATAGGGTCGGGTAAGAGCTACGTCTGTCGACTCTTGGAGCAGCGTGGCATAGCGGTGTACGACTGCGATGCGGCTGCTAAGCGACTTATGCGCACATCAACCACACTGCAGCAGCAACTAAAGACACTCGTTGGCAACGCAGTCTACTCAGCCGACGGCGTGCTACAGAAGCCGGTGCTTGCAGAGTTCCTACTCGCAAGCGAGGCGCATAAACTCGCCATCAACGATATCGTTCATCCCGCAGTGGCAACCGACTTCGCAACCTCGGGGCAGCAGTGGCTTGAGAGCGCCATACTCTTCGAGAGTGGGTTCGACCGGCGCATAGCGTTCGACTGCATCGTTTGCGTTACAGCACCACGTGAGATACGCATACAACGCATCGTACAGCGCGACGGCATTACCCCTGAGCGTGCAGCCGAGTGGATTGATGTGCAGATGAGCCAAGAAGAGATTGCAGAACGTAGCGACTTCCGTATCCAGAACGACGGCGTATGCGACCTGCAAGTGCAAATCGACAATATATTAAAACAAATAGCAATCAATAATCAATAATTAATAAATAAACATTAAAGACAATGGAAACAATTCTTTCAATAGCCGGCAAGCCGGGACTTTACAAACTCGTATCACGTGGCAACCGCAACCTCATCGTTGAGGCTCTCGACGCTACACACCGCCGTATGCCGGCTTTTGCTTCTGACCGTGTAACATCGCTCGGCGACATCGCTATGTACACCGATGCAGAGGACATCCCATTGTGGCAGGTGCTCAAGAACCTCGGCGAGAAGGAGCAGTCGAAGGAGTGCTCACTCAACTACAAGAAGTGCTCAGCCGACGAGCTCCACAACTTCTTTGCAGAGGTATTGCCGGCTTACGACCGCGACCGCGTTCACGATTCGGACATCAAGAAGCTCATCCAGTGGTACAACATCCTCGTCAGCAACGGCATCACCGACTTCGAGGCTGTGCTTGCACCCACAGAGGGCGACAACGTTGACGACCGTCAGGAGGCTGAATAATGGTGAAGGCGGTTAGACCGAAGAAGAACCTTGGACAGCACTTTCTCACCGATCTCGGCATAGCGAAGGCTATAGCCGACACGGTGGACGCTTGTCCCGACATACCGGTGTTGGAGATAGGACCTGGTATGGGTGTAATGACACAATTTCTTGTCACCAAGCCGCGTCTTGTGAAGGCGGTGGAGATTGACAAGGAGTCTGTGGCTTACCTCAACGAGACCTTTCCGAAGCTCCGCGAGAACATCATCGGTAACGACTTTTTGCGTATGGATCTCAACGAGATATTTGACGGCAAGCAGTTCGTACTCACGGGCAACTATCCCTACGACATTTCGTCGCAGATATTCTTCAAGATGCTCGACTACAAGGAACTTATCCCTTGCTGCACGGGTATGATACAGCGCGAGGTGGCTCTGCGCATCGCGTCGGCACCCGGTACAAAGGCATACGGCATCCTGTCGGTGCTCATCCAAGCTTGGTACGACGTGGAGTATCTTTTCACGGTCGACGAGACGGTGTTCAATCCGCCTCCAAAGGTGAAGAGTGCGGTGATACGCATGACGCGCAACACCGTGACCGACCTCGGTTGCGACGAGCGTCTGTTCAAGCGCGTAGTGAAGACCGTGTTCAACCAGCGCCGTAAGATGTTGCGCGTGAGCTTGCGCCAGATATTTGGTGGTTCGGCTTCTGCCGAGTTCTACGCACAGGACATCATGACGAAGCGTCCGGAGCAGCTCTCCGTGGAGCAGTTCGTAGAGCTTACGAACATCGTGGAGGCAGAGATGAAACGTGTGGAAATATAAATAGGGGGTGCACTTGTCCCAAGTGCACCAACCGAGTAGTATGTACTATTTAACTGGTTGGTGCACTTGAGACAAGTGCACCCCCTTTGTGATATCACACTATTTGTTTCTTGAAAAATAGTGTCATATCTGTCAGCAGTGCCGTTTCTCGCTGTATACCAATAGAATAAGGGCTGATAGATTTGCGTTTTTTCTTGCAAATCTATCAGCCCATCTACCAGCCTTAGACATCAATCTGTCAGCCGGCTTATTTCAGCTTGCTTCAGTGTGAAGCAATTACTTCTGCAGATACTTCTTGCCGTTCACGATAACGATGCCCTTGTAGTCGGCACCTACACGCTGACCAGCGATGTTGTAGCGTACGTTGCTCTGCGGTTTAACAGTTGTCTGAACGCCGTTGATGCCGGCTGCCTCGTCGAATACGAAAAGCATCGGCTTAACAGCCTTGTCCTGAGCCTCTGTCCATGCACCGAATGTGGTGAATGTGCCGTTGCCGTACTGTATGAACTGACCGTTGTTTGTGATGGTGAATGTGCCGTTCTCTGCAGGCTCTACAGTCCAAGCCTTGGCCTCGTTGCCGAGCTGGAATGAAGCGTGTTTGCCATCCATGTAGAGGTAGTAGCCGTTAGCGTCCTTGATAGCGTAGCCGCCTGCAATAGCCTCGAATGTGAATGCGTCGTTGTAAGACGACTTGATCTTGAGCTCGTCAACGATGCCGTCAACTGAGAAAGAGTTGAGGTAGCCGTACGGCTTCTCTGCGTTGTACTTAACAGGAGCAGCGTAGTATGTCTTGTTGTCGCGCTGAGCCACGATGAGATACTGCTTGCCAGCCTCTACTGCGGTAGCCTTCTTGTACACGTTCATGCGGTAAGCATAAACAGTGCAAGTAGTCTTGCCTGCGTTGTACTCTTTGTTCTCCTCAGAGGTAGCTGTGATAACAGCCTTGCCCTCCTTGCCAGTTACTGCGATAACGCCCTCAGCGTTTACGGTAGCTACCTCCTCGTTGTCAGAAACGAACTTCACAGCAGCTGTTGTTGCCTTTGTGAATGTAGGAGCAGTGAATGTTGTGCCGAGCTCGTAGTCGACGGTTGACTCAGAGAACTTCAAGCCTGCAGACTTCTTTGTAGGACCAACCTCTCCACCTACTGTTACCTCGATTGTTGTAGCGCGTACCTGGTTAGACTCTGCTGTGAATTTAACTTCAGCAGCATTGCCTGCCCATGTGCCAACCTTGCCCTCGTAAGAGTAGCCGTCCTGAGCAGCGAAGCAGCCAGGACCCCACTTTGTAGTGTTGTTGGCTGTACATGTGAACACGATCTGTGTGATGTTGCCAACAGTAGAAGATACAGTCAGAATGTTGCCTTTGTAGATACGGAACTGCTCACCGTTATACAGGTTGCCGGCACCAGAAGGAGATGTACCCTTTTCGATGGTGAGAGTGATGCCATCCTGAGTTACAGTAGCGGTTTCGCTACCTTTGAAGTCGGTCGCATTGAGAGTGATAACGCCTGCGAATGCCGTGCTGCAAACGAGCATAAGCATGGCCATGAATGTGTAGCGTAAAGTTTTAATCATAGTGTTTAATTTTAAGTTTATAGATGTTATTTGATAATGTTCGATTACGTTATTATTGACAATGCAAAGTTATATATTATATATGAGAAAAGCAATTACAATGAGGTGAAAAAAGTTCTACAATTCAAAAAACTTTAGCTTTTCTTTGGGGATTTCATTAAAATAGTTTAACTTTGCCAATGCGTTAATGCAAAGCAACTATATTTTTTAATTCATTAAACCCCTGTTTATTGCCTATCGAAGCACATTTACTTAACAAAAACCGATTAAGAAAATGAAGAATTTAAAGGATATGACCGACGAAGAGTTGGCCCTATCATACGTCGATGGGAATAACAAGGCTTTCGATTTGTTGCTTTCGCGCAATCAGCAGAACCTCTTCTCATACATTCTTTTCGTGGTTCACGACCGCGAAACCGCTGATGATATCTTCCAGGAGACCTTCATAAAGGTTATCACACGTCTTCAGGAGGGCCGTTATGTTGTCAGTGGTAAGTTCAGCGCGTGGGTGATGCGTATCGCCCACAACGCCATCATGGACTGGTATCGCGACCAAGCGTCGCGTTGCATCGTGAAAGCCGGAAAGGACAACGACCTCTCCAACATCGGAGGCGACGAGCTCGTTGAGGGTAACATCGAGAGCGCATACGTCAACCGTCAAGTGATGAACGACGTGCGCCGACTTCTCGATATGCTGCCACCCATTCAGCGTGAGGTGGTGTACATGCGCTATTATCAGCAACTCTCGTTCAAGGAGATTGCCGACACCACGAGTGTGAGTATCAACACCGCCCTCGGCCGTATGCGCTATGCCCTGCTCAACATGCGTCGCATGGCGAAGAGCAACGGCATCTCGCTCCAATTAGCGTAATCTCAGGGGCACTTATAGGGGGTGCACTTGTCTCAAGTGCACCAATAAATCTCAACTGCACCCCCCTATGGGTTACTTACAGTGCTTCAGTCCGTGGATTGTAGCGATAGGGTCTGCAGCCTTGAACACGTAGCTGCCGCTCACGAGCACATCGGCACCAGCCTCTACGAGCAGCGGAGCCGACTTGTCGTCTACGCCACCATCAATCTGTATGAGAGCCTTGCTGCCCGACTCGTCTATGAGGCGGCGCAGGCGCTTCGTCTTCTCCACCGAGTGCGGTATGAACTTCTGTCCGCCGAAGCCCGGGTTCACGCTCATCAGCAGCACCATGTCCACGTCGCAGATGATGTCCTCGAGCACGCTCACCGGAGTGTGCGGGTTGAGTGTCACGCCAGCCTTCATGCCCGCAGCGTGAATCTCCTGGATGGTGCGGTGCAGGTGTGTGCACGCCTCGTAGTGTACGTTCATCATCATGGCGCCCGTTGCAGCCACCTCCTTGATGTAGTGTTCCGGATGCATGATCATAAGATGAACGTCGAGCGGTTTCTTGCACTCCTTAGCCACCGCTTGGATGACGGGGAAGCCGAACGAGATATTAGGCACGAACACGCCGTCCATGATGTCCAGGTGCAGCCAGTCTGCCTCGCTGCGGTTTATCATGTCGATGTCCGAACGCAAGTCGATGAAGTTCGCTGAGAGAAGCGAAGGTGATATAAGAGTTTCCATTTCTTTTTTTGTTTCCTTTCTTTTGTTTTCGATTTTGTAAGCTCTCAACTTGCGCGAGCTAACGAGTCGGCAAGTTGACAAGGGTGTTGTTTTCTTTAACTAACGCAATACGGTTTGTTGCGGTTGTTCGCCTGCGCCAGTCTGTAGGAGTAGGCAATCTGTCGGATGAAGCTCAACGTCTTTTCCGAAGGCTGTAGTTCTTCTTGAGTAAAATACTTCATAGGCAAAGCTATTTTATATGTTTTGGAGATGTTTTTATATTTAGTAAACGCAGACCTTCGGTGTTTATTACATATTGTAGCGAATATTTTTTTCTTGCAGTTTCAGCTCTTTTGTCATCCGCGTCGACTGTTACGAGCATCTGCATCGGTCGGTGCGGATGTCTGCGTCGGTCGGTGCGGATGTCTGCGTCGGTCGGTGCGTATGTCTGCGTCGGTCGATGCGTATGTCTGCGTCGGTCGATGCGTATGATGTTTGCATATTAAAAAAGGTAGCGTAAGCAGAACTATGCACGGTTCTGCTTGCGCTACCAATCATTTTATGTGCCTGGTTGACAGTATTTATTGTTGTCTGTTAGGATGCAACAATCTTAATCTTTAATAGGCAATAGTAGACAATTTCGCCAAGCAAATAATGAACAACGATAGTCAAAAATATCTTTCTTTTGTGGATAATAGTAATAATAGTAATAGTGGTCTGGATCATAGCGACCATCACTATCTAAATGTCCAGAAGTGTAACATTGAGATGGCTTTATTAACACTCCATTCTTTCTAATGTCAGCAATTGGTGTCGATTTGATATGATTGAATGTACTTTTTATCCTTTCATTTTTTCTCGCAGGATATACTACACTTCGATAACTATTAGATCCATTCTTTACTATCACGTGTTGTACGGAACAATAATAAATTAGACTGTCTGCCTGACCTACAGACGGAATTTTATACCCATTTAAATTGTTATTCTTTAAATAATAATCCCAGCTATCGGCATCTGTATTTATTCCGTCTTCTTCGTTGATGTCCATATAATTCTTTCCATCAGAACCTCTAACAATAACTCCTTTTGCCCATTTCGTTCCGGCAAGATATATACATCCGTCTATCTCTTTGCCGTCCTCAGATGTGTCGTATCCAGTTATAGCATTTTTTTCAACTTCTATATAAGCACCTCCGTTGATTTTGTATTCGTCCACCTCATTTTTGATAGTCAATACAGGATAACAAGAGCAGTCGGCTATATCGTACAAGTCTATATCGCAATAGATTTTATTGTCGTCAGTAATAGTCAAAGGATAAGTCTTTTTGTCAATAGTAACCGTTGCTTCTGATATTTTGCTTTCAAACATGGAGTTCTTACATTCTGCAATATACCGTATTACATCGTAGTTTTGGGGATTTGTGCATATAGAGTCGGCTATCTCAGGACAAAAATGTGATTTGTTGTAATATAGTGCACGCTCCGATATGATCTCATCTTCCCCGTTTATGGTTGCTACAGTAGATACCGTAACATTTCTATCATACGGGATTTCTATCTCAGTATAGTAGAGATTGTCATCACATTTTTGTGCATCTACAATCACTTCTTCGCCGTCTCCACTCAGTTTGAAAATCACCTTTGAGAGCTTTGGGTTACCTGCCACGTCTTTTATGGTCTGTCCGTATTTTATTTTGCAGGAAGTGTGATTTGCAGAAATTACGTCTTGAAAGCATGTGCCCTCTGTTGTGACAATATATCCTATTTCGTCATCATAGCTGTTGCAGGAGATAGCTGCAAAGCAGACCAATAGTATAAAAAGATATTTCTTCATGATTAGTTATGTTTTTTGTTTTTATGGATGCTGATGCCTAAGCCTATGTATGGGTCGTGATGCCACTTGGTGTCGCCGAATTTTCCGGTCAATATTGAGGCGTATCCAACCTGTAGCAGCAGGGCTTTATACTTTACGATTATACCTATATCTCCTGCAATACCTTTGGCACCGGATACATAACGTTCGAGGCTGTAGGAGGGCTCGGTACCATCAAACTCTTTCGTTTCTTCGTATTTCTGTCCGAATTGTCCGTATCCCGCTCCTACGTAAGCGAACAAGTATTTGTGGCAACGTTTCATAACACCAGCTGTGCAGATTGTGTACGATGGGTCCTTCTTCTTGAATATACCAGTTCCATAATAATTACCATCATGATTAGGCTCAGGATAGCCATCCGCATCTATGCCACCAAACTGTCCGTCAGAAGTTGCTAATCGTAGATATGCGCCCCAATTGCGACACAAGGCGAGTGTTGCGCCGAAAGCTTTGCAGCCAGTGTAGTTGGCTATAACCATGCCGTACAGGCGTGGTGGGCGCTTCTTTAGTGTGTACGAGAAGTCTTTCTTCTCGAACGGGTTGATAGTGATTTGGTCGCTAATGTCGAAATACTCTTTCTCGTCGCCCTTGATTTTGATGTTGTGTGTGCCGACGATTCTTAGTGTTTGAGGAGTCAGTCCTTGTGGTATGCCGTCTAAGAAGATTGTGGCTTTTGGCATACTGCTGATATTGGCTTCACCTTCGATGAGGAAAGAGAATTCGGTGTTGCCGGTAGTGCTGACTTCGATAGGGTAGTTCTTTTCAAATAAGCTGCCATATCTTACGGTTACGTTGTGCTGTCCTGTTGCTACTTTTGTGTACATTATGTTGGTTGACGACCAATCGCCGTCAATGGCGATATCCGCACCAGCTGTTGTTTGCAGCTTGATTCTTACCGAGTCGTTGGCAGTCTGCGCTTGTGTAGCGCAGACCGTCATTAGAAGCGATAAGATAATAAGTCCTATTCGTTTCATTGTTCTTGTATTGATGTTTATTCGATGTTGAAGTTCATTCGCCAGATGTTGTATTTGCTTTCGCGGTTAGCTCTGGTTGAGAGGAAGTAGATGCTACGTCCGTCTTTAGCCCAAACCGGACACATGTCGGAACTCGGGTTGAAGGTGAGCTGTGTCAATCGCGAACCATCGGTTCTTACCACGAAGATGTCGGTGTTCACAACGTTGTTGATAGCCGATGTAGAGTTGCCTTCAACTGCGAGCCACTTGCCGTCGGGCGAAAGAGCAGGGTTGGCGAAACTACGTTTTTCGTCAGTAAGGATAAGTGTCTCCTGTCCTTTGACGTAATTGACATACCATATCTCGCTGCGTCCGGCAGAAGAGTTTCTGACGCAGTAGAAAGCTTCCGGATCATTAGGGATAAGGCAAACGTTGTAGCCGGAAGCGCACGATGTGAGTGTGCCGTCCTTTCTGTCGAGCGACCATACCGACGGACCATTAGCCGACTGGCGTGAGAAGAATACCTTCTGACCGTCGAGTGAGGCAGGGTTCCAATCCGCCACCGAACCGTTGGTTATCTGCTGCATCATGCTTCCCTGGTCGGCGTTGACAGAAGAGATGTAATAGTTGACACCGTTCTGATCGGAGAAGTAGAGTTTGTTGTCCTTTGCCCACGAGAACGAGAGTACGTCGCGGAATGTGCGCTGTGTGGCAGCACCCTGAGCACCTGCGTTTCTCACCATGATGTTTGTCTGACCGTTAGCCTTGTAGAGGTATGCCAGTTTGCTACCATCGGGCGAGATAGCGAGAGTGCGTAACGGACACCACTTGAAGTGGGCTTCGGCACTGTATGCCCAGCTCGAGTTCTTGTAGTAAGCACGATTGGCCAATGCTGGCTCCTTAGTTGAGTTGCCGGAGATGATGCTGTTGGTCGACTCGTCGGTGAGCTTCACAAGGTTAAGACCGCTTTCCTCGGGGGTGAATGCCTCAAGATAGTTGGCTACTTTACTCGAACCGCATGATACGAGTAATACAGAAACGGCTGCAAAGCCTAATACTTTTACTGATGTTTTCATAATGTGTTGATTTTAATTGCTTGTTGGTGATTCGTTCGTTGGTGATTGGTTTGAGTTGGATGCACCGTTTTGCTGAAGTTGTTTATCAAGCGCCTGTTGGTACTTTGATGTTAGTGAGGAAGTAGTGCAACTTGCTGCTCCAATCACAAAAACTGCCGCAACGATGCACGAGCAGATAAGCTTTAAAGACATGCTTTGTGTCATAATTATAGTTTTTTTGTTAGTAAATAAATGATGATTGCGATTGAGTAAGACGTTAAGTCGAGAATATCCCATGTGCCGCTGGCAAGCCCCATGAATTGACAGAACTCGTGCGCTATGATAGCCACTGGCATAGCCCAAACGAAAAATAGCCGTATGTGTTTGCCGTCGTTGTTCCATGTGAATTCCATTGCAAACATGTATGACAACAACCACATTCCGTCGGGTAGGCTATAGACAACCCATTCAGGAACCGTCTCTATAGGCGGAAACCAATGCGCAGACCTTAAGGCTCTGACATCGTCGAGCAAGCCCATCAGCTCAAGCGGTTTAAACATATAGAGCGTTAGCGGTCTATACAGAATGTAAACCAGTTCGCCGATTGATATGAGTAGGACTGATAGTAATATGTAAGTTTTTCTTTTAATAGTTATAATACCAGACTCGCTGTCTCCAAGAAGTCTATTAAAAATAAAAACTCTGTAATGACCGATATAAAAAAAGGACGTGGAGACTCTATCCGTTACTCGCTCCACAGCTTGAGGCCCTAGGAATTGCCCATTGTAGTCGAAACGAGCAACCCAAGACCCCACGCCGATATGAACGTATCAGTCTCATCGTATATGTATATAGTCATAAGTGCATACTTACGTGAATGTAAGTACACATTATATATTAATATAATATACCAATGAGGGCTGACAATAGTGTCATACCCCGTGACATCTATCGTTGCCATGTCCCTTGACCACAATTTGAGAGTTTCCTAGGCTTTCAAGCTGTCAGTGAACAAAGCGCGTGATAAACGCCTTTCCATATATGGTATCTCCACGACACGCAGCTAACCGAATAGCGTTGTCTTTCCCGGCACTTAAAGTGTCATCGGCGTAGAGACAATGCAAAATTAGTGTATTTTTTTGAAACTGCAAATTATTAAAGCTAATTATTTTTATTACTTGCATACACTGCGGTCTCATTAAAGCAGACTGAGAATCCGTTGGTTTCGTGTTCTTGGTATTAGTTTTATGTGATTACAATATATGCAAAAAACTTTGCATAAGTCGTTCGCAATACGGAAAAAATACGTAACTTTGTCTTCTGCGATAATAGCTGTCGCAGTATGTAAGCAGTTAGTGTTTAGCATATATTTTTCGAACCTACATTTTATACATTTATGGCATTACCGATAAATATAGAGAGCCTTCTTAGTGGAAGTGCTGTCGAAAGTAATCAGCTTGAATTTAAGGAGGGTTGGAACCCAGATGCTATATACAGAAGCGTTTGTGCGTTTGCCAATGATTTTGAAGACACCGGTGGTGGCTATATTATTGTGGGAGTGAAAGAGGAGCACGGGCGTGCAGTGCGTCCGGTATTGGGAGTTGAGCCGGAAAAGATAGAACAGATAGAGAAAGATATGGTTGGATACAACAATCTTATCCGTCCTTATTATCAGCCTCGTCTTTTTATCGAGGAAGTTGATGGCAAAGTTGTTCTTATAATAAAAGTGGCAGCAGGAGAACGCCGCCCTTATAAGGTGCCAGAACGTATCACTTCCAAGCAAAAGGACTTCAACTATTACATTCGCTATAATAGTAGTAGTATTGTGCCTAAAGACGAATACGAACGCGAGTTGATAAATCTGGCAAATCGTACTCCGTTTGATGATCGTGGTAGTGATATAATCACTTTGAAGGATATCTCAACGGCATTGCTGAGGGATTTTCTTGTTGAGGTAGGTAGCGACTTGTCAGACCAAGACCTCTCGGGCGATAACCTAAAAAATGTTCTCGACCAGATGGATCTGTTGGAGGTGACACCTGAGGGCTTTAAGGTTAAGAATGTGGCTGCCATGATGTTCTGCGATCATCCTGAGAGATTTTTCAAGATGACCCAGGTGGAGATTGTAATATTTCCCAAAGGCAGATTGAAAGACCCTGATAACATGATAGAGATAGCACCAATCAGAGGTTGTGTGCCTAAGATGATTCGGGACACACTGAACTATCTCAAGACAAACATCATACAAAAGACAATACACAAGCCAGAGGATACAGAACGTTCTGTAGTCGTATACAATTATCCTTATCAGGCTTTGGAGGAGGCAGTAGTTAATAGTCTCTATCATCGTGACTACTTGGAGCGTGAACCTGTTGAGATTACTGTAGAACCTGACAAAATCAGTATTCTCAATTTTGGTGGTCCGAATCATACCATATCGTCTGAAGCTATACGCGAAGCTCGTATGCTGCGCTCTCGCCGTTATAAAAATAGACGTTTAGGAGAATTCTTGAAAGAACTTAATTTGACAGAAGGAAGAGCTACTGGAATACCCACTATTCAGCAGAAACTGCAGGAGAACGGATCACCGCGAGCAACGATTGAAACAGATGAAGAGCGAACCTTCTTTTTGATAGATATTCCTTGCAATCGGCATTGTCTTGGCGTTCCTGTAATAAAAGATGACAAGAAAGATGACAAGAAAGATGACAAGAAAGAACTAACTGATATTCAGCGAGTTTTAGTTTCTGTTATATCAGAAAATGACAAGATAACAATATCTGAAATGGCAAGAAAGACGGAGTTGTCTGAAAGTACGATATCTCGCGAAATAAAGAGATTGCGAGTAGACCATAAAATCCTCGATCGTGAGGGCGGACGCAAAAACGGCCATTGGGTAATAACAAAGTAACATAAACAACGATAACAACCGAAATATGAAGACAATCAACACACGTCGCAGCATACGCAAGTACACCGATGCTGCGGTAAGCGACACGCTGCTGCGCCGCCTGCTCAGCGAGGCGGAGCGCACGCAGACAATGGGCAACCTGCAACTTTACAGCGTAGTGGTGACACGATCTGATGAACAGAAGCACCGCCTCGCGCCGGCACACTTCAACCAGCCGATGGTGGAGGGTGCGCCCGTAGTGCTCACGTTCTGCGCCGACTTTCGTCGCACCACGCTTTGGGCGGAGAACCGCAACGCCGACCCGGGCTACGACAATATGCTCTCCTTTCAGAACGCAGCCACCGACGCGCTGCTTTTCTGCCAGACCTTCTGCAACCTTGCTGAAGAGGAAGGCTTGGGCTGCTGCTTCCTCGGCACAACGGTGTACATGCCGCAGATGATTATCGACGTGCTGCAGCTGCCTCGCCTCGTAGTGCCCGTGGCTACCATCACGCTCGGCTGGCCCGACGAGCAGCCTGCGCTCACCGACCGTCTGCCCATCGATGCTATCATGCACGAGGAGACTTACTGCGACTATACCCCCGAGCGCATTGACCGCTTCTATGCCGAGAAGGAGGCATTGGAGGAGAACCGAGAGTTTGTGCGCTTGAACGGCAAGCAGACTCTCGCGCAGGTGTTTACCGACTGCCGATACACGCGCAAGGACAACGAGGCTATGTCTGCAGGACTTATCGACGTGCTAAAGAAACAAGGTTTTTTGCGTTGATTTGCCGACCACTAAGCTGAAAGGTATCATAACAAGTATTCAGATATAACAATGAACAAAGACACGTTCGACAAGCCGCTCTCGCTCCTCGAACTTAACTCGCTCGTTGCAGCCGTCGTTGACATCAGTCTGCCCGATGAGTACTGGGTGGAGGCTGAGCTGTCGGAAGCACGCGAGGTGCGCGGGCATTGCTACATGGAGCTGGTGGAGAAGGACGAATTCTCCAACACGCCCACGGCTCGCGCTTCAGCCAAGTGCTGGGCATCGCGCTGGTCGCTGCTACGCCCCAAGTTCGAGCGCATCACTGGTCAGCGGCTGCACGCTGGCATGAAGGTGATGCTGCGCGTGCGTGCGCAGTTTCATGCAGCCTACGGCTTCTCGTGGATAGTGAGCGACATCAACCCCGAGTACACCATGGGCGATCTCGCACGCCGTCGCCAGGAGATAGTGCGCCAACTGAAGGCAGAAGGTGTGTTCGACCTGCAGAAAGAGCTTCGGCTGCCGTTGTTTGCGCAGCGCATAGCCGTCATATCGAGCGAAGGAGCAGCCGGCTACGGCGACTTCTCGCGCCAGCTGCACGACAATCAAGGGGGCTATATATATAAGGTGGAGCTCTTCGCTGCCGTGATGCAAGGCGAAGCCGTGGAGCAGAGCGTGATAGCCGCCCTCGGACGCATATACGAGCGCGTGGACGACTTCGACGCGGTGGTGGTGATACGCGGTGGCGGAGCCACGAGCGATATGTCGGGCTTTGACACGCTCGCCTTGGCGGAGAACGTAGCCAACTTCCCATTGCCCGTCATTACCGGCATCGGTCACGAGCGCGACGAGTGTGTGCTCGATATGGTGGCGTTCGCACGCATGAAGACTCCAACGGCTGCTGCGCAGTTCCTCATCGACAACCTGCAGCGCACCGCCTTGCGCCTCGACCAGCTTGCAGACCGCATTGCCGACCGTGTGCAACGCCGCATGGATGTGGAGCGTGTGCGCCTCGTGTCGCTATCGGAGCGTATTCCCATGCTCTTCTCGCTCGTGAAGACGAAGGAGTGGGGCAGAGCCGACCGCCTTATGCAGCGCATAACGACGGCTGCGAACAGGCAACTTGTGACGGCGGAGACCTATGTCAACACCTTGCAGCGCTCCATAGAGATGTCAGTAAGACGAAAGATAGACAACGAGCACCACCGGCTCGAGCTGCTCGCACAGCGCGTTGAGGCTGAAAACCCCGACCGTCTTCTGCGTCGCGGTTATAGCATCACGACGTACAACGGCAAGGCGGTGCGCGATGCCGCACAGCTGCCGAAGGGTGCGCAGGTGGAGACGCACGTGGAGAAAGGAACATTCAAATCAAGAGTGGAATAGTAGGGTGCAGCAATATAGGGGGTGCACTTGTCTCAAGTGCACCGATCAATTAGTCTTTTGTTTGGTTGGTGCAGCTCTTGCTCTGGCAAGCGGCAAAGCCGAGCGGAGACAGCTGCAATAGTAGGGGGTGCACTTGTCTCAAGTGCACCGACCGATTAGTCTTCTGCTTGGTTGGTGCAGTTGAGGCAACTGCACCCCCTGAGAGACAACTGCACATCCTGACAGTCCCACATACTAATAAAACAATAACCCAAATGCCCAAAGAACAGAAATACGAAGCAGCGATGCGCCAGTTGGAAGACATCGCAGCAAAGATGGAGAACGGCGAGCTTGACATCGACTCGCTCAGTGAGCAATTGAAGACCGCGCAGAAGCTGATAAAGCAATGCAAGGACAAACTCACGAAAACCGACGAGGACATACGCAAGATACTCGGCAGTGAGGATTGACAGCGCAAGTTGTTGTCTGCTTTTTTTGTGCTAATAATGTCTAATATCGCACAAATAGTTGCACGTTTGTTTTATTATTATTACTTTTGCCTGCGGTTAGGGGAGCATATCCCCGCTATGAAAAAGAAACGTATTAAAACCTAAAGTTTTATGAAAGATATAGCATGGTCAGAGTTGTCGTTCGGCTATATGCCTACCGACTATAACGTGCGCTGTTGCTACCGCAATGGCAAGTGGGGCGAGATAGAGGTCTGCTCCGACGAGTACATTAAGCTCCACATGGCAGCCACCTGTCTGCACTACGGACAGGAAGCCTTTGAGGGACTGAAGGCATACCGTTGCCCCGATGGCAAGGTGCGCGTGTTCCGCATGGAAGAGAACGCAGCACGTCTGCAGTCGACATGCCGCGGTATCATGATGCCAGAGTTGCCTACAGACCTCTTCGTTGAGATGGTGAAGAAGGTAGTGCGCCTCAATCAGGAGTATATCCCGACATACGAGAGCGGTGCTACGCTCTATATCCGTCCGCTCCTCATCGGTACATCGGCACAGGTAGGCGTTCGTCCGGCAGAAGAGTACATGTTCATCATCTTCGTCACACCGGTAGGTCCGTACTTCAAGGGTGGTTTCTCTACCAACCCGTACGTCATCGTGCGCGACTACGACCGTTCGGCTCCGCTCGGCACAGGTATCTACAAGGTGGGTGGCAACTATGCAGCATCGCTCAGAGCCAACCATCTCGCTCATGAGAAGGGCTACGCTTGCGAGTTCTATCTCGACGCAAAGGAGAAGAAGTACATGGACGAGTGCGGTGCTGCCAACTTCTTCGGCATCAAGAACAACACATACGTAACACCGAAGTCGACCTCAATCCTTCCGTCTATCACAAACAAGAGTCTTATGCAGCTCGCTGAGGACTTCGGTCTGAAAGTGGAGCGTCGCCAGATTCCTGAGGAAGAGCTCGCTACATTCGAGGAGGCAGGTGCTTGTGGTACAGCAGCCGTAATCAGCCCGATCTCTTACATCGACGACCTCGACACAGGTCAGCGCTTCACGTTCAGCGAGGACGGCAAGCCGGGTCCCGTTTCAACCAAGCTCTACAACCACCTGCGTGGCATCCAGTATGGCACAGAGGAGGATAAGCACGGTTGGACAACAGTAGTAATCGAGTAAAAATTGATTAGGTAAATATTCTGAGTAAGGGTGCAGCGGTTTTTGCCGCTGCACCTTATTTGTATATATAAACCAACCCAAATTCCACTTTTAACCCTCCGAATTTGTCTAATCGTCCTTTATTTCGTAACTTTGCATTTTTGAAGTGTCGATAACTTATATTGACGAATAATTGAAAAAATACTTCTTTCTGAAGTGAATTAAAAGACAACAATGGGCAAAGGAAAACTGGCGAAGTTCGCTGATATGGAGCGATACGAGAACGTGTTTCAATATCCGTTCTCGGTAGCAGATAATGTGCCGTTCGACATGAAAGGACGATGGCGCGAGATATATTTCAAGAACGACAACCCGATTGTGCTCGAGCTGGGCTGCGGTAAAGGCGAGTACACGGTGGGGCTGGCAAAGATGTTCCCCAACGTGAACTTCATCGGCGTAGACATCAAGGGCGCACGCATGTGGACAGGTGCCACGCAGGCACTCGGTGAAGGCTTGAAGAACGTGGCGTTTCTGCGCACGAACATAGAGATAATCGACCGCTTCTTCGCAGAGGACGAGGTGCAGGAGATATGGCTCACGTTCAGCGATCCGCAGATGAAGAACCCACGCAAACGTCTCACGTCTACCTACTTCATGGAGCGCTATCGTCGCTTCCTGCAGGACGGCGGCACGATTCATCTGAAGACCGACTCCAACTTCCTCTTCACATACACCACATACATGCAGCAGCGCAATAATCTGCCACTGCTCTTCCGCACCGAAGACCTCTACCACACCGAGGGTTTGGACGCACAGACCAACGAGATTCTCGGCATACAGACCTACTACGAAAGCATGTGGATAGAACGCGGACTGAATATCAAGTACATGAAGTTCGCATTGCCGCATGACGGCGAACTGTACGAGCCGGAAGTTGAGATACCGCTCGACGAGTACCGCTCGTATCACCGCGACAAGCGTAGCTCTAAAACAACAGCTGTATAAACTCAAAATTCAAAACTCAAACATGACCCTATATCCGAAACTCATTACTGACGCACTCGCAACAGTAATATATGCAGGTACAAAGAAAAACCTCATAGAAAGTAATATGCTTGCCGACGATGTGCGCATCAACGGCATGAAAGTGAAGTTCACACTCGTATTCCCACGCGATACCGACCCATTCATGAAGTCGACTATCAAGGCTGCTGAGGCTGCTATCCACTATCACGTGTCGAAAGACGTGGAGGTGACCATCGAGACCGAATTCCTCTCGAAGCCGCGCCCGGAAGTGGGCAAACTGCTGCCGCAGGTGAAGAACGTCATCGCCGTCAGCTCTGGCAAGGGCGGCGTGGGCAAGAGTACCGTCGCAGCCAACCTCGCCATCGCCTTGGCACGTCTTGGCTACAAGGTAGGTCTGCTCGACTGCGACATCTTCGGTCCATCAGTTCCGAAGATGTTCCAAGTAGAAGACGCACGCCCTTACGCCGTGAAGAAAGACGGTCGCGACCTCATCGAACCGATTGAGAAGTACGGCATCAAGCTGCTCTCTATCGGCTTCTTCGTAAACCCCAATACCGCAACTCTGTGGCGCGGTGGCATGGCATCGAACGCACTGAAGCAGCTCATCGCCGACGCCGACTGGGGCGAGCTCGACTACTTCGTGCTCGACACACCTCCCGGAACAAGCGACATACACCTCACACTGCTGCAGACTCTCGCAATCACAGGCGCTGTCATCGTGAGCACACCGCAGAAGGTGGCGCTCGCCGACGCTCTCAAGGGCATCGACATGTACGAGAACGGCAAGGTGAACGTACCTATCCTCGGACTCGTGGAGAACATGGCGTGGTTCACACCAGCCGAACTGCCCGAGAACAAGTATTACATCTTCGGCAAGGAAGGCTGCAAGCAGCTTGCGCAGGAGAAGGGCTTGCCTCTGCTCGCGCAGATACCGCTCGTGCAGGGCATTTGCGAGAACGGCGACGCTGGTACACCTGCCGCTCTCGACAGCAACAGCATAACAGGTCTGGCGTTCATCAACCTCGCACAGGCCGTTGTTACCGTTGTGAACCGTCGTAACAAGGAGCAGCAGCCCACAAAGATTGTAGAGGTTACGAAGCACTGATTTGTCTGAACGTACAAAAAAGCCTGTCGGTTTGAACGTACAAGGAATCTATTTGTATTACAATGACTAAGGAGAAAGAAATATTCAAGCGCGCCGAACTGCTCATGGGCGAAGACGTGATGGAGGCGTTGGCGTCGAAGCGCGTCATCGTCTTCGGTGTGGGCGGCGTAGGCAGCTGGTGTGTCGAGTGTCTTGTGCGCTCGGGCATACGCCATATCACGATAGTCGACTGCGACTGCGTGTGCGCTTCTAACGTAAACCGTCAGCTGATGGCTACGTCTGCCACAATAGGACGCGTGAAGGTGGAAGCGCTGCGCGAACGTCTGCTCGAGATAAACCCCGACTGTGAGGTCACGGCTCTGCAGAAGATGTACACCGACGAGACTGCAGCCGAGTTCCATCTCGAAGAGTACGACTATATCATCGACGCTATTGACTCGCTGAAGGACAAGGTGTCGCTCATTATGCGTGCCTGCGAGACCAATGCCGTGTTCTTCTCGTCAATGGGCGCTGCGTTGAAGATGGATTCTACGCAAATACGCGTGACAGAGTTTTGGAAGGTGCGAGGCTGTCCGCTCGGATCGGCGCTGCGCAAGCGCATGAAGCGCGCAGGTTTGAAACCGGCGCACAAGTTCCAGTGCGTATACAGCGAGGAACTGCTCAACAATCGTGGCAGCGACACAGGCAACGACCCATGTCTGATACAAAAGGCGCAGACAAACGGATCGATGGCGCACATCACGGCAATATTCGGCTTCACGATAGCCGGACTTGTGCTTAAAGATGTGTATCAAAAGACACTTGGCAAGCTGTAATACAATAAAACAACGAAAAAAGAGTTATTTAAAGAAAACAATATTGACAATGAAGAAATACGTTATTTATCTGTTCTTGTTCATGTTCCTGCCGTTGGCTGCCATGGCACAGTCGTCGATGACCGACCAGCAGGTGATGCAGTACATCGTGAAGGAACACAACTCTGGTAGGTCGCAGTCGGAGATTGTGACCAAGCTTATGCAGCGTGGTGTGGACATCTCGCAGATTCGCCGCGTGCGCAACAAGTACGAACGCCAGATGAAGCAGGGCGGATTGGGTAATGTGTCGGACAACACGACGGGCAAGGACGAGTCGCGTCTGCGTACCAACAACGGCAATCCGCGCGAACTGACAAAGCGCGACGACTATGGTAAGGAGGCTACGCAGAAGGCTTCGCAGTATTCGAGCATGCGCCTGAAGGCAGAACGCGACCGCAAGTACAAGAACACCTACGATGAGACCGACGAGGAGTTTATGGACTATCAGCGCGAGATGTTCGAGCTTGTGCCCGATACAGCACAGATGCTTGAGCAGCTGCTTGCAGAGCGCGACGCTCTGAAGAAGAAAGTGTTCGGACGCGACATCTTCAACAACCAGGAACTCTCGTTCGAGCCGAACATGAACATCGCTACACCGCAGAGCTACGTTCTCGGTCCGGGCGATGCTGTCTTCGTTGATATCTACGGCGCTTCGCAGAAGTCGGAGCAGTGCACCGTGTCGCCTGAAGGCGAGATAACCATCGAAGGTTTCGGACCCGTACACGTTGGCGGACTTACAGTAAATCAGGCTAACAGACGCCTTCGCTCTACGCTTGGCGCGCGCTACAGCAGTTCGAAGATAAAGCTGTCGGTAGGTCAGACACGTACTATCATTGTTAACGTTATGGGCGAGGTGAAGACACCAGGTACCTACACACTCTCGGCTTTCGCTACCGTCTTCCACGCTCTCTACATGGCTGGCGGCACAAACGACATCGGTACGCTCCGTAATATCAAGGTATATCGCAACAACCGTCTTATAACAACCGTTGACATCTACGACTATATCCTCAACGGAAAGCTCACGGGCAATGTGCGCCTCGCCGACAACGACGTGGTTGTTGTAGGCCCGTACGACTGTCTTGTGAACGTGACGGGTAAGGTGAAGCGTCCTATGTTCTACGAGATGAAACCCAACGAGTCGATCGCTTCGTTGCTGAAATACACGGGCGGTTTCACTGGCGACGCTTACAAGAAGGCCGTGCGTGTGAACCGCAAGAACGGAAAGGAATACTCGGCATATAACGTTGAGGAGTTCGACTTTGCGAGCTTCCATGTAGCCGACGGCGACTCTGTGTCTGTCGACTCAATCATGGCGCGCTACGCCAACACCGTTGAGGTGAAGGGAGCCGTGTTCCGTCCTGGTATGTATAACCTCGGTGAGCAGGTGAACAGCGTACGTTCGCTCATCGAGCACGCCGACGGTGTTACAGAAGATGCTATCACTTCGCGTGCCGTGATGCACCGCATGAAGGCAGACCGCACGCTTGAGGTTGTCAGCGTAGACATCGAGGGCATAATGAGCGGTCGTGTAGCCGACATCCCATTGAAAGAGAACGACGTACTCTTTGTGGCTACCAAGACAGAGAAGATGTCCGACCGAACGCTCACGATACGTGGCGAGGTGCAGTACCCTGGTGTGTATAAATACGCTGACAACGAGACTGTTGAGGACTTCATCATACAGGCAGGCGGTCTCACCGATAAAGCATCGCTTATGAACGTGAGCATCAGCCGACGTGTGAGCGACCCGAAGGCGTTGCGCCCAGACAGCGTCATCGCAAAGACATTCAACGTGGCGCTGAAAGACAACTTTGCTGTTGACGGCGACCGCACGCTGACGCTCATGCCTTTCGATGAAGTGTACGTAATGCGCTCGCCGGGCTACACCGAGCAGCAGAACGTGTCGGTAGAAGGCGAGGTGCTCTTCGCCGGAACCTACGCTCTGGAGCGCAACAACACACGCTTGAGCGACCTCTTCAAGAAGTCGGGCGGCTCGAACGGACTCGCCTACATAAAGGGCGCACGACTCATGCGTAGGGCTAACGAAACCGAGAAGGCACGTATGGAGGCTGTACTGAAGATGCAGCAGGAGGAGCAGAAGAAGAACCTTCTGCAGCTCTCGGCAAGTGCCAACAACGCCGCAGCTCTGCAGACTACAGCCCAGGATGCTACAAAGGCCAACATCGAGAAGTTCCAGGTGCCTGACGAGTACCCTGTAGGTATCGACCTCGCAGAGGCTATGAAGAATCCGGGCTCTGACGCCGACCTCGTGTTGCGCGACGGCGACCGTCTCATCGTGCCGCAGTATAACGGAACGGTGAAGGTGAACGGAGCCGTGATGTACGCCAACACCGTGGCTTACGAGCGCGGAAAGCGTGCCGGCTACTACATCGACCAGGCGGGCGGCTATGCTTCGGATGCCGTTAAGGGCCGTGCATACATCATCTACATGAATGGTAAGGTGTCGAAGCTGAGTCATGGAGCGAAGGTACAGCCGGGCTGCGAGATTGTAGTGCCTGCTAAGCTGAAGCGCAAGATGACAGCTGCCGAGATGATGAGTATGGGATCGAGCATGTCGTCAATCGCTGCGATGATCGCAACAATTAGTAACATCATTACGAAGTAAGGTTTGATAAAAACATAAGTTCTGAGAACCCTGACGTGGATTCTCAGAACATAAACAAACAGAGTGTACAGAGAATTATACAAACCGATTGTATAGAATAATATATAACAATGAGCGAACAAAAGAAAGACGTGATTGACCTCGTTGAGGTGTTCAAGTTACTTAAAACGAAGAAGAAAGTCTTCTTCATCGTGCTGCCGATAGTGTTTGTGTTGTCGTGCCTATATATCTTTCCACAACCACGCTACTATCGTTGCAGCGTGACGTTGGCACCGGAGGCTACTGGTGAGAATGTGGCTGGCGGACTCTCGTCTCTTGCTTCTCAGTTTGGCGTAAACCTTGGTGGAGCATCGCAGGATGCCATCTATCCGTTGCTCTATCCAGAGCTTGTTGAGTCGAACGAGTTTGTCATCGGTCTGCTTGGCATCAAGGTGACAAAGCTGGACAAGAGTCTGAGCACCGACTACTACACATATATGCGCAAGCATCAGGAGAAGAATCCGATAACGGCTCCGTTCAAGTATGTGATGCGTAAGGTCACTTCTTGCTTCAAGAAGAAGGAAAACACGAAAGGCTTGCGTACTGGTGCACAGATGGATCCGTTCCGTATGTCGGAAAAAGATGCCTCTTTGCTCGAGAAAATAGTAAGCAACATCAGTTGCGACGTAGATAAGAAGACAGAGGTGATAACCATAAAGGTTGAAGACCAGGACCCGCTTATCTGCGCCACGATGGCCGACTCGGTTCGTGTGCATCTTCAGGACTTCATCACACGCTATCGCACCAACAAAGCCCGCATAGATGTAGAACACTACGAGAAACTTGCAGTAAAGTCGAAGAAGGAGTACGAATACTGCGCGCAGATATATAGCGCATACTGCGATGCCAACCAGGACGTGACATTGCAGTCGTTTCTCTCGAAGCGCGACGAACTGGAGAACGAGATGCAGCTGAAGTTCAACACCTACAGCGCCATGCGCACACAGCTTGAAGCCATGCGCGCCAAGCTTCAGGAGAAAACTCCGGCGTTCACAACGCTACAGTGTGCCACAGTGCCTGTGAAGCCAGCCGGTCCGAAGCGCATCATCTTCATACTTGGTATGTGCTTCCTTGCCACATTCGTCACAGCCTTGTGGCTTGCGCGCAAGCAGCTCTTTACAAAAGCATAAACATAAGGGGAGGCGCATCGTCGCCTTCCCATTTATTTATAAAAGGAAGAACCATAATGTCGTTGTTCACGTTCAAACGAATACCACTGTATTTCGATAAGATTTCTGCTCGCGTCAATCTGCATGATATGACGTTCCTGCCTGCTGTCATGATATTCTTTCTTGTGATAAACACGACACTCTCGCTGTCTGCTTTGGAGATGCAACTGTTGTCGTATGCGGTGCTTGCAATGGTTATTGTGAGTTTCTTGTTTATGTTGGCGTTAGTGATGCATGATAAGGAGATATCTCGTTATGGCTTTATGCATTTTCTTTTCTTGTTGTTTCTTTTCGCAATGACATTAGTTAATGTCAACGATATAAAAAACGATATTTATAATAGTATTGCTATAGGTCTCTTACTGCTCCTCATGCGTTATTATCGCCATCGTATGAATATGATTTTGAAGTGTTTCACCATAGCATTTACGGTGTGTATGTGGCTCAACCTTTTTCATCTCGTTACTCACCCGTTGCTTTGGCTTGTAGAAGACCATAAGGACGGTATTGGCTATCTGCTTGGCGACAACTATAACCAAATGGGTTGTCGTATGATAGTGGCATTGGCAGCCAACCTGATGTGCATACGCTATTCGCGTATATGGCTCTTCAACTTCATCATAATGGCTGTGGTAATTATAGTCTCTTTGTTGATGGTCGGTTCGATGACCTCGCTTTCTATGATTGTTGTTTTCCTTGTTTGCTGTCTGTTACCAACATCTAAGTTACGACTATCTGCAATATGTGGCTTATTTGCAGTTTTCCTACTCTTTCAGGTATTTGTGGTGTTCAATGGGCGTGGTCTTGAGAACAATGAACTTGCGGCATATCTTGTTGAGGACGTGTTAAAGAAAGATCTTACATTTACGTATCGTACACACATGTGGGAGAGTGCCTTAAAGATTATAGAAGAATCGCCTATTTGGGGGTGGGGCTTTGCTGATGCCGATTGGTACAAGTCAAATATGTCTTCGTTCGCTATCGGTCCTCACAACTTCATTCTTGCCATACTTATTCATGGTGGAGTGATATTGCTGAGTATATATATAATTATATGTGGTAAGGTTTTCAAGAACGTTCTGCCGTATCTGAAGGAAAAAAACATACAGTTGTTATTGCTTTCTGTTGCTTGCCTTTGGATTATGTCTCTTTTTGAGATGTACCCTTATTACTTTATGTTATATCCTCTCGCATTGCTTTACTATTCCCATTATGTTTATGATGATGCGGATAAGTGTACTTTGATGGCAGAATGAGAGTGTGTACAATAATTACTTAAGAATGCAAGAAAATACAAACAAATCGATAGCGGTAAACTCGCTGATACTTTACATCCGCCTCGCCATTATATCCGTTAGCGGACTGCTCTATACGCGTTTCAGTCTGCAGGCATTGGGTATAAGTGACTACGGATTATACTCGGTCATTGCCTGCATCATCACCTTCATAAGCATCATCAACACAATTATGGTGACCACCTCCAACCGTTTCATCGCCATTGCCATCGGCAAGAACGACCAGGAGGAGGTGTGCCGTCAGTTCAATGTGAACCTTGTGATACATATGCTCATAGCACTGCTCACTATAGTTGTCGCTCTGCCTTTGGGGCATTGGTACATAGTGCATCATGTGACGTACGACGGTGACATGCACACGGTGCATACCATTTTCAATGTGTCTATCATTGCGGCTGCAATGTCATTCATAGGTGTGCCCTATAATGGACTGCTCATTGCGCGTGAGCGCTTCTTTGTTTTCTGTTTAACGGATGTGGCAATGAGTCTTTTTAAGTTATTCTTCACTTATCTTCTTATTGACCATTTCGAGCATAAGCTCATCATCTATACCTGCGTAATGGCATTCATGACCGCCTTCCCTACGGTGGTGTTCTTTGCCTATTGCCGCAGGCAGTTTGCAGCCATCACGCGTTTTGTCTTTGTGCGCCAGTGGCGCAAATACTATGATGTGCTTAATTTCTCCATAGGTATAGGCATCGGAGCCATAGCCACAATCGGCAAGGCTCAGGGTGGTGCGCTCATTATCAACATGTTCTTCAGCACCACGATGAACGCCGGACTTGCAGTAGCCAATTCTGTTAGTTCTATATTGCAGAACTTTGCCAACAATGCACAAAAACCCATCTCGCCGCAGATTGTGAAGAACTATGCAGCAGGCAATCTCGACCGTTGCACATCCCTTGTCTGTCTGGCTTCCAAAGCCACTTATCTCTCGATGTTCTTCGTCTCCATTCCCTTCATCCTTGCGCCTGAAGTGATTTTCGGTTTGTGGCTGAAGGAAGTGCCGCCGTATGCAATAACGTTCACTCATCTGCTCATTGTCGACATTCTGATATTCTCCATCAATGCAGGCGTCAACGACTTCGTGTTTGCCACAGGAAAGATAAAGCTCTATCAGATCATTGTCAACACGTTGCTTGTAAGTTCGATTGTCGTAGGATACTTGGCGATGCGCCGGGGCATGCCGCCTGAATATCTTTTCTATGTCTACATAGCCTTCTCGTTCATGGTCTTTCTGGTGCGTCCTTTCATCATTATCCGCATCACGAAGTTTGACGTGTGGGCTCTTGTGCGCTGTTCGTACGTTCCTGTGCTCCTTATAACGCTTCTCTTCCTCCCGACGCTGTATTTGAAACAGATAATGGGTCAGATGCTAAGCGTGGTTGTGGCTTATGCTTATTTCGTCATATTGCTTTACACCATCGGACTGCGCAAAAATGAGCGCCACTACGTGAATTCTCTTGTACGAAACAAATTGCTTCGTAAACATTGATGCAAGATCAATAAAATAGTATTATTATAACGTCCGATACAATATAGTTCTGTATCGGGCGTTTATATTATATAATTCGCAATACTTAAAAGTCTATAATGGAACCGCTTAGAACATCTCTCTCCATAATAATGCCCGTGTTCAATCATCGTGACGAAGTACGTACGATGATTGACAGCATACTCGCCAACGACTTCAATGCATGGGAGCTTCTCGCCGTAGATGACGGTTCGGGCGAAGACACGCTGCAGCTGCTCGAAAGCTACGCTGCAGTCGACAGCCGCATACGCGTAGTAAGGCGCAGCCGACAGCCGAAGGGTGCGCAGACCTGCCGCAACATAGGTTTGGAGATGGCGCGTGGAGAGTTCGTCATCGTCTTCGATTCCGACGACTATATAGCACCCTATTGCCTGCGACAGCGGGTGGAGATGCTGCAGAAGCGCCCCGACCTCGACTTCCTCGTGTTCCCTTCGGGCGTGTTTGTAGACGAGCGTTTCGTCACCGAGTCGCATCCTTACGCCTTCGGATTCCGCGTGGCTGAGGACGATGTGGCGCTGTTCGCCAGTCGCCGTCTGCCGTTCATCGTCTGGAACAATATCTACCGCACCGAGTCGCTGCGCCGCCACAACCTCACGTGGGATGTCAACCTGCTGTCCTTGCAGGACGCCGACTTCAACATATCAGCCATCGCCGCCGGACTGCGCTACGACTATGCAGAGGCTCCGCAAGACTACGGTTACCGCATCATCACTACGTCTTCTATTTCAAAGAAAATAAACACACAGGCGCACGTAGACAGCCATGTGCGTGCCAACAGCCGCATGTACGACACGGTGCGCCGCATCGGAGGCAAGCGCTACGATCGTTCACTCTACGATGGTATGTTGCGCATTTACAACTCGGGCATGACTGGTAAAGGCATCAACCGCTCGCTCGCCGAAGCGCTCGCCGACAGCGTGAGTAAGCGATGCCCATACCACAGCCGTCTGCTGAAGTTGCAGATACGTCTAACGCTACTGCTCCAGAAACTATTGCCGGCACGTCTCGCACGCCAGTTGCCCGTGGCGGCATACCTCTTGCGTGAAGCACGTTGGCGCAAGAAAAAGACTGCCATAATAAACTCACTTATTGAGACACAGAAACATTAACAAAACACGATGAAATTAGCAATACTACTCTCTACATACAACGGTATGAACTATCTGGAGGAGCAGGTAGACTCTATCATTGCGCAGACCTACACCGACTGGAAACTATACATACGCGACGATGCTTCTACCGATGCGACGGTGGCTCTCATCAAGCGACTCGCCGACACTGACCCACGCATCATTAACATATCCTCCAGCGGCAACCTCGGAGCGAAGGAGTCGTTCATGTGGATGCTGCGCAATGTGGAAGCAGACTATTATATGTTCTGCGACCACGACGATGTGTGGCTCCCTAAGAAAGTGGAGCTGACGCTGAAGCGCATGCAAGAAGCCGAGGCTGAGCATAGCGGCAGTCCGGTCATCGCCTGCACCAACCTGAAGCTGGTGGATGCCAAGCTTAACGTCTTCGCCGAGTCTTACTGGAAGTTCCGCCACTATCCCATGTCTGTCTTCAACGACAAGTACTATCATCTGTTCTACAACAACATGCCGGGCTGCACGATGATGCTCAACCGTGAGGCAAAGGCGGTCTGCTTCCCTTATTCTGAGAAGATAGTGATGCACGATGCGTGGTTCGCCATCGCCGTTCTGTGGAACAAGGGCTTCGTCGTAGCCGAACCCGAGCCGCTTATGCTATACCGTCAGCACGAGCACAATGTAGTCGGAGCAAAGAAAACCCGCAGTCTGATGAATCAGTTGGGCATGATAAGCGAACTGATGGCGAAGACCCACGAGCAGCATCTCTCCACAGTCTCACTGACGCACATGTCATTCACACGCTTTGTGATAATGAAGGCATACTATCTTTTGCGTGAGCATCTATCAAATTTCTTCGGAAAGTAACAACTGTTAACCTAAAACAAGCGAATATGAGAAAGATAAGCATCATTGGCAATTTTGATATAAAGAACAACAGTTATAACGGGCAGACCATCAAGACGCGCATCGTAGCCGACGAACTCGAGTCGTTATACGGGGCGTCAGAGATAAAGCGCATCGACACAGCCGGCGGCAAGAGCGTTGTACTGCGCCTTCTTTTCCAATTGTTCGGTTGCGTGGTACGCAGCCGCAATGTGATTATCCTGCCCGCGCAGAACGGCATAAAGGTGATTCTGCCGCTTGTCGTGATATATAACCTGCTGTTCCGTCGCCGCATCCATTATGTAGTGATAGGCGGATGGCTCGCCGAACTGTTGCAGCGCAACCGCTGGCTGCTGCCTTTCGCCAAGCGTCTGCACATGATATACCCCGAGACACAGAACATGAAGACTGCGCTTGCCGCATTGGGCTTGCATCGCGTTAAGGTGATGCCCAACTGCAAGCCGCTGCATATTCTGTCTGCCGACGAACTCGCGGGCTGTAATCTACGTCCTATGCGTTTTTGTATATTCTCGCGTATCACACCAACGAAAGGCATTGACGATGCAGTGCAAGCCGTGAGTCTTGCTAACGAGAAGGCTGGCAGCACCATCGCTACGCTTGACCTCTATGGTAATGTGGAAGAAGCAGACCGCGCTTGGTTTGAAACTCTTCAAACCAAGATTCCAAACTTTGTGAAATATTGTGGAAAGGTAGCGTTCGACAAAAGCGTATACACTCTGAAAGAATACACCGCGTTGCTCTTCCCAACGTACTATCCTGGCGAAGGACTCGCCGGCACTGTCATCGACGCTTTCGCTGCAGGTCTGCCCGTCGTAGCGAGCGATTGGCACGACAACGCAAACATCATTACCGATGGAAAGAATGGCTTTGTCTTCCCTACGCATGACGTTAATCGCCTTGCTGAGATAATCCTCGACATTTATAAATGCCAAGATTGCCTTGTTCCAATGAAACTCAACTGTATACATTCGGCACAGGCTTATCTTCCCCCATTTGTCATCAAGATAATAGCTGCAGAATTGGCTTAGCCATATCTATTGCTATTGTTTTGTTATAAATGGTCCTCCATTTCAAATAAATATGTTAACTTTGTACGAATTTTTAAATATATAATGTAAATGGAAATAAAAATTGCTGTTATCGGACTTGGATATGTGGGCTTGCCGTTAGCTCGTCTTTTCTCAACAAAGTATCCGACTGTTGGTTTCGACATGAACCAGCATCGTGTAGACGAGCTTATGCAGGGTCATGATTCCACACTGGAAGTGTCTGATGAATTGCTTGGCGACGCTATACATAACCATAACTTCGTTTGTTCCACCAATCTTGACGATATACGCGACTGCAATTTCTACGTTGTAGCCGTGCCAACACCCGTTGACAATAACAATCATCCCGACCTCAAGCCGCTTTGGGGTGCCAGCGAGACAGTGGGCAAGGTTATCAAGAAGGGCGACATCGTCGTGTACGAGTCGACCGTTTATCCTGGTGTTACAGAGGAAGAGTGTCTGCCTGTAGTGGAGCGTGTGAGCGGACTGAAGTATAACGAGGACTTCTTTGCAGGCTACAGCCCCGAGCGTATCAATCCGGGTGACAAGCTTCATACCGTGGAGAAGATAAAGAAGGTGACCTCTGGTTCTACGCCCGAAGTGGCTGATATCGTAGATAGCGTCTATAACTCAGTGCTCATCAATGGTACGCATAAAGCACCGAGCATCCGCGTTGCTGAAGCTTCGAAGATAATTGAAAATTCGCAGCGCGATGTCAATATCGCTTTTATGAACGAGCTGGCAAAGATATTCAATGCTATGGGCATCGACACCAACGACGTCATTGAGGCAGCGGCTTCCAAATGGAACTTCATTAAGCTAAAGCCTGGTTTGGTAGGCGGACACTGTATCAGTGTCGACCCTTATTATCTCATTCAGAAAGCTCAAGTGTATGGCGTTCTTCCGCGTGTGATGTTTGCAGCACGTCGACTGAATGACGGCATGGGTGACTATGTTGCCAATCAGGTTATCAAGTGTATGAATAAGAAAGGCATCGTTGTAAAGGATGCCAAGATACTCATCCTTGGTATCACGTTCAAGGAGAATTGTCCGGATGTGCGCAACACTAAGGTGGTGGACATCTATCACACTCTTAGCGAATATACCAATAACATCGACGTTTATGATCCGTGGGCTAACGCCGAAAGAGTTGAGCACGAATATGGTATCAGTATCAAGACGCAACTTCCTGATGAGAAGTATGACGCTGTAATCCTTGCCGTTGCTCATAATGAGTTTCGCGACATTGACTTCTCTGCTATCCGTGCTAATAATAGCGTGCTTTATGACGTTAAGGGCGTATTGTCGCGCGATATCATAGACGGCAGATTATAAAATAATTAATCATTATAAGCAGTTTGATTAAAAGCATGAAACTGTCTGTTATCTGTCCTATATATAACGAAGAGAAATACATCGTTCCGTTTCTCGATTCGGTTCTGCAGCAGGACTTCAGTCATGACGACATGGAGGTGCTGTTGGTAGACGGAATGAGTCGGGACAGGACGCGTCAGGTAATTTCGCAATACATAGCCAAGTATCCCTTCCTTCGTCTTCTTGACAATCCGGAGCGCACGGCTCCATGTGCGATGAACGTCGGCATAAAGGAGGCTAAGGGGGAAGTCATCATACGCTTGGACGCACATGCCCTGTATCCATTCAACTATTTCTCTACGCTTGTCACCCGTTTGTACCAGCTTAATGCTGACAACATCGGTTGTGTCCTCAATACCGACGTACTCAATAAAACTCCCAAGACTCTTGCTATACGTGAGGTTTTGAGCAACAGATTTGGTGTTGGTAATTCGTCGTTTAGAACAGGAGTGACTTCAGCATGCGAGGTTGATACTGTGCCTTTCGGATGTTGGCGTCGTGAGGTGTTTCAGAAATACGGATTCTACGACAAGCGTCTTGTGCGTAATCAAGATATAGAACTGAACAAGCGCATTAAGCGTGGTGGCGGACATATCTTCATAATCCCTGATATTTCGTGCACGTATTTAGCACGTGAGACGTTCAAGGCATTGGCAAAGAATAATTATGGAAATGGTAAATGGAATATACTGACAGTATATTATACAAAGTATTTCAGCTCTTTGTCTGTTCGACATTTTATTCCGTTAGCATTTGTACTATCGCTATTATTGCCAATAGTGCTGATGCCCCTTAATTTATGGCTTGGAGTGTTGTCGTTGATGTCTTTGGGTGCATACCTGGTGACTTTGGGAGGTGTAAGCTTTACTATATGGAAGACCAAGAGGCTTAATGTATTCTATCTACTCATGTCGTTCCTTACGCTGCATCTTTCGTATGGTTGGGGGGCGTTGATGGGGATATTCAAAGTTGTAGAATTGAAAATACAAGGTAAATAATGATAGCAAAATATCTTTTCGATCGCATTATGGCGTTTGTCGGACTCGTTGTTTTGAGTCCAATACTCTTCGTGGTATGGATACTTATCCGCATAAAAATGCCTGACGGACCGGCTGTTTTCACTCAGAAGCGTGTCGGTAAAGGTGGAAAACTATTTACCATGTATAAGTTTCGCTCCATGAGCGCACATCATAGTGGCTCCACTGTATCGGTGGCAGGCGAAAGCCGAATCACTCCGTTTGGTGCCAAACTACGTAGATACAAGCTCGATGAACTTCCTGAGTTGTGGAATGTGTTCATTGGGGATATGAGTTTTGTTGGTCCGCGTCCTGACGTGCCTGGATATGCAGACAAACTTGAAGGCGACGACCGACGTGTGTTGCAGCTGCGCCCTGGCATAACTGGTCCAGCGAGCTTGAAATATCGTGATGAGGAGGTTCTGCTTGCTGCTCAAGCCAATCCACAGGAGTTTAATGATAAGGTCATCTATCCTGACAAGGTGCGTATAAACCTTTATTATCTTGATCATTACAGTTTCGTGGCTGATATCAAGATGATTATCGCAACAGTTCTTGGAAAGCGGATAGAATACAATAATGAGATAATTTAGATTTTAATTGAGTATGGAAAGAAAACGAGTATATTTATGCCTTGCCCACATGAGTGGCAAGGAGATGGATTATATAAAAGAAGCTTTCGACACTAATTGGGTTGTGCCATTGGGACCGAATGTAAACGGCTTTGAGAAAGACCTTGAAGAGTTCGTAGGCGAAGGAAAGCGTGTTGTTGCTTTAAGTTCGGGAACGTCAGCGGTTCATCTGTCTTTGATAGCTTGCGGAGTAGGTGCAGGCGATGAGGTGATGGTGCAGTCCTTTACGTTCTGTGCCTCAAGTAATCCAGTGAAATATCTTGGTGCGACACCGGTCTTTGTGGACAGCGAGCGTGATACTTGGAATATGGATCCGCAATTGTTGGATGAGGCTATCGCTGATCGTGTGGCTAAGACCGGACGTAAGCCCAAAGCCATCATTGTCGTGTATCTGTATGGTATGCCGGCAAAGATTTCCGAATTGCTTGCTGTAGCTGATAAGTGGAACATCCCCGTCATTGAGGATGCAGCAGAAGGTTTTGGATCGTCCTATAAGGGGCAAATCTGTGGCACATTCGGTAGATACGGCGTGCTTAGTTTCAATGGCAACAAAATGATAACAACGAGTGGTGGTGGTGCTCTAATCTGTCCTGACGACAAGGCGTGGAACGAAATAATGTTCCTTGCTACACAGGCTCGTGAGTCATATCCTTATTATCAGCACGAGCATATAGGCTACAACTATCGATTGAGCAATGTTTGTGCAGGTATCGGACGCGGACAGATGACTGTCGTAAGCGAGCATATTGCTCATCATCGCCATGTGCATGAGTTGTACAAGCAGTTGTTTGCCGATGTTGAAGGTATCACTGTGCATGATAATGCTACGTCTGACATCAATTCCAACTTCTGGCTTTGCACTATCCTACTTGACGAACATCTACATGTAGAGGGTGAAGAAGATGTTTATGCGGAAGTTGTGAGCGGTGCGGTAGGTGGTGCTGCAGGTGTAACACACGCGGCAAAGTCAGCCCATACAAAGCTTGAGCCTAACCGCAATGTGGAGGCTATGCGTATAGCTCTCGATAAGGCTAATGTAGAAGCACGTCCGTTATGGAAACCGATGCATAGACAGCCTGTATACAGCGATTGTCCGTGTTACGCGAATGGCGTAAGCGAGTCGCTCTTCAAGTGCGGACTATGTCTTCCGAGCGGTCCATGCGTTTCGGATGAGGATGTTACGTATATCGTAGACGTAATAAAACGTGCTATTCTGCATTAGTATTATTAGGTTTATTTATCAATCAAGATAGAGATGCAATTTTTTCATAAACTCATAAACTGGTACTTCAACAAGAAGTCGCTGCCTTACTGGTGCGTCTTCCTGTTCGATTGTACCATTGTCTTCTTCTCGTTCCTGCTGGTCTATCAGCAGACTTATGGTGGAGCAAAAACACTTAGCGTATTGTGGCAGTTGTGCTCAATGTGTGCTATTTATGCCATATTCTACGCTGTAGGCTTCAAGATGTTCCATACATACGACGGCATTCTGCGCTACTCCTCGTTTGTCGATCTGCAGCGTGTGGGCTTTGCTTCGTTCATAGGTTGTGTGTTTTCATACTTGGGACATTTCTTTTTGTTGCAGTTCGACTATTTCCAAAAGGTATATATAGGCGGACGCGAGATAGCGTTGGCTTCGATTATCTGCGTGCTGCTTCTGTGGGCAGTGCGTGTGTTGGTGAAGACGGTTTACGACGTGTCAATCGACACGTTTAACGCTCGTCCTGCAATCATTTTTGGCGTTGACGAGTGTGGCATGGGACTGGCTAAACTCGTGCGCAACGACAAGTCGCTGCGTATGCGCCTTTTCGGCTTTATGTCTAATGGTAACAAGGTTCGCCATAAAGTGCTTATGGGCTTGCATGTTTACAGTTATGATGATGTAGAGCGACTCATACATCAGAAGAAAATGGAATGCCTGCTTGTTTCGCAGAGTTCTGTGGGGGTGTTTCGTAATGACAAAACTTTGCAGGATTTGCTCATTGCTAATGGTGTGCATATTTTTATGCCGCGTACTAATGAGGAGTGGAACCCGGCTGCGCCCGATGCCACGCTGAAGGAGGTGAGCATCGAAGATCTGCTGCCGCGTGACGAAATAAGCATCGATCTTAAGAGCGTAGCCGACACGCTGCATGGCAAGTGTATCCTCGTGACGGGTTCGGCGGGCAGCATTGGTAGCGAGATTGTGAAGCAACTCTGCCAGTTCAATCCGCGCGAACTGGTACTCATCGACAGTGCCGAGACTCCGCAGCACGACATACGCCTGATGATGGCGAAGCGCTATCCGCACATCAAGGCGGAAACCATCGTTACGTCTATCACCGGACAGCTGCGCATGGAGAACATCTTCTGCCGTTTCCGTCCCGACTACGTGTTCCATGCCGCTGCATACAAGCATGTGCCGATGATGGAGAACAATCCGACGGAGAGCGTTGAGAACAACATCTACGGCACGAAGGTGCTTGCCGACATGGCTGTGAAGTACGGCGTGAAGAAGTTTGTGATGATTTCCACGGACAAGGCGGTGAACCCTACAAACGTCATGGGATGCTCGAAGCGCATCTGCGAGATGTACGTGCAGAGCCTTAACAACGCCGTGCGAAGCGGAAAGGTGGAGGGCTGCACCCAGTTCGTCACCACGCGCTTCGGCAATGTGCTTGGCTCAAATGGTTCGGTCATTCCGCTCTTCAAGCAGCAGATTAAGGCAGGCGGACCGGTCACCGTGACCGACCCGAACATCATACGCTACTTCATGCTCATACCCGAGGCGTGCGAGCTGGTGCTCGAGGCTGGCGTAAAGGGCAACGGCGGTGAGATATTTGTCTTCGATATGGGCAAGCCTGTGAAGATTGCCGACCTCGCGCAGCGCATGATAAATCTGAGCGGTGCGAAAAACGTTGAGATAAAGTACACGGGGCTGCGTGCCGGCGAGAAACTCTACGAGGAGGTGCTCAACGACAAGGAGTCGACCAAGCCGTCGTTCCACGAGAAGATTCGCATCGCTAACGTGCGCGAGTACGACTACAGCGAGGTGGAGCGCGACATAGAGGAACTTATTGAGGTGAGCAAGCAGTACGACGACATGCTTACCGTGAAGAAGATGAAGGAGATTGTGCCCGAATTCAAGAGTAACAACTCTGTGTATGAGGCATTGGATGCATCGACTGACGCCGCAAAAGCTTAGCAAAAGTCATCGTTCTGCGGACGCAATCGGTGCAGATGGCGAACGGAATCTGATTGGGTGGCGTACGGAATCTAATCGGACGGCGTACGGAATCTGATTGGACGGCGGACGCGAACGGTCGGATAGCGTGAGCAAAAAAATGAAACAGATAGCGATGTTCAATCGCGTATTAATAGGTATAAATGAATAAAGCCATAGGTTTAGGGTCTCTAAATCTATGGCTTTATTCGTTATGTTGTAGTTCTGGGTTTACCTCTGTGTAGTGTTTAGAATCGCTTGAACTTCAAGCGCAGCGTCTTCGAGCGCAGTATCATCTGTCCGCCGTTGAGTTTCTCCTTTACGAACTCCTCCTCAAGATTGTTTATGCCGTAGGGAGCCAGTAGCTTCGGGTCGTTGATGGGGTGGTCGCCGCCGTTGTCGCCCTTGTCCTGGTGCCAGTTGTCCTTGTATGGCGTGTGCGTCACAATCTTGTCGCTTGTCTGCTTGAAGCGCAGATAGTAGCCGTGCTGCTTGTCCTTGTCGACGTCGCGCACGCTGATGAGCTTGTACTGCACGCCCCAAAACACGCGCTTCTTCGAGAGGTCGAGAGTGCCGCCCGTAGCCAGTGTGTCTACGCGTTCTAAGTGCCAGAAGCCGTCGAAGTCGCCGTTGTCGCTGGTCTCTATCTCGCAGGAGGCGAGGGTGGTGAGGGCGATTGTAGCCAATATCGTGTTGAATAGTCGTTTTGCTGTCATGTGTGTGGTGTTGTGATGTTGTGGTGTTGAGATGGTGATGGGGTGGTGGGGGTGTGGTGTTGAGATGGTGATTGGGTGATATTTGCTCTACTTCTTCTTGGTGAGCAGTCCGCTCTTTGTCACAGTGAGCTGGAATCCGGCGTTGTGTCCGTACATCTTCTCGCTGCCGAAGTCCATGGCGTAGCCGCCTTTCACCGTCCAGTCGTGGTTGAACTTGTACTTCGCTTCGACGAGGAAGCTGAAGTTCTTGTACGCCTTTGTAAATGGGTTGTTGTACGTGCCCCAACCTTTCTGATAGGTGGTGAGCACGCGGTAGTCGAGGCGTTCCGTAGGCGAGCCTTCCACGCCGAGGTGTACGGCATAGAAGCGGTTGTTGCGCACGTCGATGCTGTTGTCGGTGTTGTATATCGGCGAGCGGTAGAGTGGGTTGCCAATCACCTGTCCCCAGTGCTGCCAGCCGGTGTAGATGCTATGGTTGTAATAGTCGTCCATGCCGGCTATGTGGTCGCCGATGTTCTGGGTGCGGTCGTGGTTGTAGGGTCCGCTCTGATACTTTGTGTATATATACTCGAAGACGAGGCTGCGCAGCCATGTGCCGTACTTCATGTCGAACTCGGCACCGAGCATCATGTCCTTCAGACTGTACATGAAGTAGCGGCGCTTCTGCCATGTGTTCCACTGCTCGCCCTCGCCGTAGCCGTTGTAGTCGAGCAGGAACATCTGGCTGTGGTCTTCGAAGAAGTGGTCGGCGTATACCGAGAAGTGCCACAGATCGGTGTCAAAGTTCAGACGCGCCACCCAACTGCCCAACTGGTTGCCGGCGCGGTTGGTGTAGACTCCGTCTGTAGCATCGCTGCCGCCCGGTATGAAGGCGTTCCAGAAGTCCTTTACGCCCGTGCTGGTAGGTATACGCTTCATGTTGCCGTGGCCGTCGAGACGATAGGGCTTGCCGCCGAACTCGCATGCCATCTCCAGTCCCAGTTCGAGGCTGAGCGGGAAGAACGAGTCCTCGTTGCCTATCTTCAGATAGCCCGCCTTGGAGTGGTAGAGCACGTGGTCTGCGTATTTCTGCTTCTTGTTCGTGAAGTCGTGCTGCCAGCCGTCGTCGGTCATCATGCCGTAGGCGATGTGTCCCTTAAGGTGTAGCCAACGCTTGGTCCAGGGGATGGTCCAGTATTCGGGTAGGGCGATGCGCACCTGTGGCACTGGTCGGGCGTTGATGCCTAATGTTTGCGAACCGCTGCTCAGCGTTTGGCTCTTTAGCTCCATTGGGTATTCCTTGGCGCCCACGGAGAGCACACCATGCAGCCATCGTGCCTCGGCGAAAGCCTGCTGCACTACGACGTTCGACGTGTAGTTTACCGGCACTGCCACGTCCACACCGTAGCCTATCGCCCAGCGGCGAGCCGAGTCGGTGGAGAGAGGGCGTATCACGGCGCCGCGCACGTAGCCGTTGAACTCGTCGAGCGAGCTTAGGCCGTGCTTGTTGGCGTTGAGCCAGAGCGGAGTCTTGTCCTTAGAGAACGAAGATTGCATCTCCACCTTGTAGCCTATGTTGTTGTCCAGTCGCTGCTTCGACGGCACGCGCTCATCGTACTCCTGCCAGGCGTACTGCGCATTGGCGGGCAGCGCGATGCCCATCAGCGTTATGAGGGCTAAAGACAGATTTCTTATTGTCATGTTTTTATATTGTTTTCTATTCTTATCTCCTGCAAAATATGCAAGTGCTATTTTCTGCAAAGTTACATAAAATATGCTAAATACTGCGCCAATCGAAAAATAATAACTACTTTTGCACCGATATTAATGCTGTAAGTGAGGTTTTGCTTGCAGTTGATAAGTAAAATTACAAGAACTATGAGAATATTTGTTAGATGCCATCCCCTTACCGCGTTGTGCATCACTGCATTGATGTTGTTCACTATGTTGAGTGCTGCAGCGTATGCTGCGCCTATTGATACTGCTCAGGTGGTGGCTGAGGCTGCTGTGCCTACTGCTCAGGTGGCTGCCGATTCGGCTGCCGTTGTGCCAGTGGAGATTGCTGAGGGCGTGGAGAACTCGGGTGGAGGCTTGAAAAATGTGCTGAAGAACAAGTTCATTGAGGGTAATGCGTCGTTCATGTCGCTCGTTGCCTTGGCTCTTGTGCTGGGTTTGGCGTTCTGCATAGAACGCATTATCTACCTCAGTCTGTCGGAGATAAATGCCAAGAAGTTCATGCGCGAGATTGATGCTAAGATTGAGGCTGGCGACATTGAGGGTGCCAAGACGCAGTGCCGCAATACGCGCGGACCAGTGGCATCTATCTGTTACCAGGGCCTGCTGCGTGTCGACACGTCTATTGAGGACATCGAACGCTCGGTAGCTGCCTACGGCACTGTGCAGGCGGCTAACCTGGAGAAGGGCTGCTCGTGGATTACGCTCTTCATCGCTATGGCACCATCGCTCGGCTTCTTGGGCACGGTGATTGGTATGGTGATGGCGTTCGAGCAGATTCAGATTGCGGGCGACATCAATCCTACTATCGTTGCAGCTGGTATGAAGGTGGCGCTCATCACCACTATCTTTGGTATCATCGTGGCACTCATCCTGCAGCTGTTCTACAACTATGTGCTCTCTAAGGTAGACCACCTTACGGCGCAGATGGAGGAGAGCGCTATCACGCTGCTCGATGCGTTGCTCAAGTATAAGAAAGGATGTTGAGAAGTTGAGATGGTGATGTATTGAGAAGTTGAGGTGGTGATGTGTTGAGATTTCTCAGCAAATTATAGTAAGGCTTAGAAAGGCCTAAGAAGGCTTAGTTCTGCTTAAACGCTCCCTTAGTAAGGCTTAGTTCGGCATATTAAGTATAAACAACAAACAACAATGAAAGTAAATATAAACTTGCGCCATTTGACGGCGATGCAGCTGTCGAGCCGCATATTCTATATATTAATAGGTGTGATAGTGGTGCTGTTCGCACTCTTCTGGATTATCGGCTACGACATGCCGTACGACGATAATCCCGACTATAGCGCGCCACTGCTTACTGATGCGCTGATATGGTTCATGATTGTGCTGACGTTCTCCACGTTCGGCTTAGCTGTCTTCGGTGCTGTCAATGGTATGCGCAAGAATAAAGGCGAGAATGTAGTGGTGAACAATGTGCCGGCGCGCCGCATCTCTGTGGCGGTCATCATCGGTACGGCGTTGCTGCTTGTGCTTACCTACGCTTTCTCGAGCACCGATGCGCTCCTGGTGAACGGCGAACGCTTCACCGACACCTTCTGGTTGCGCACTGCCGGCATGTTCATCGGCACATCGCTGCTGCTCATCGTTGTGGCTGTGGGCGCAGTTGTGTTTGGAGCCACACGCTACATTAGGTAAAAGTAAAAAAGTAAAAGAGTAAAAAAGCCCCTCCCAACCCTCCCCGTCTGGGAGGACTTAGAAGGCATAAAGAGGCTTAGTTCGGCTTAAACGCCGCCTTCCAAGAGGCTTAGAAAGGCTTAAGGAGGCTTAGTTCGGCTTAAACGCCACCCTCCCAAGGCTTAGTTCGGCCTATAAACAATAAGGCTTATGCTGATAAAACGCAGAAAACACTCGGTACCGTCGCTTAACACGACATCCACAGCCGACATTTCTTTCATGCTGCTCACATTCTTCCTCGTCACCTCGTCGATGGATGTGGACCGCGGACTTGTGCGCCAACTGCCACCGCTCGACAAGGAAGAGCAGACGGACAGGACGAAGGATGTGGCGAAGGAGAACACGCTCGCATTTCGCATCACGGCGCAGAACAAAGTGATACTCAACGATGAGCCAATCGCTGCTACTGATGTACGTAGGCGTATAGCCGACTTCGTGCGCTTGCGTGGAGCACAGCATCTGATAATTGTGGATGCTGACCCTGCTTCCGACTATAACACTTACTTCAATCTTGAGAACGAAATAGTGGCGGCTTATGCTGAGGTGCGCAATGTTGAGGCTAAGCGCCGCTTCCACCGCGACTATGCCAGCTGCACTGAGGAAGAGCGCAAGAAGGTGCGCGATATATATCCGCAACATTTATCAGAAACTTACAATACTGCTGAGCCCACATCGCAAGCTGATACGAAGAAAGGAGGAACCGCAGAATGATACGCCAACGCATTGACCGCAGCGTGCCGACGCTGAACACGTCGTCGCTGCCCGACCTTATCTTCACCGTGCTGTTCTTCTTCATGGTCGTAACGCACATGCGACAGGTGACGTTGAAGGTGCGCTTCCGTGTACCGCAGGGCACAGAGCTGACGCGCCTCACGAAGAAGAGTGCCGTATCGTATGTGTATATAGGCACGCCGTCGGAGACTACGACTGGGGGAATTCCGTCGTACAAGGGGGTGACTATTCAGCTCAACGATAAGTATGCTACGCCCGATGAAGTGACGACATATGTAAGTGCCGAACGCAAGGCAATGTCGGATGAGGATCAGGAGCAACAGATAGTATCCGTAAAGGCTGACCGCAGTACGCCGATGGCACTAATCAGTGAGGTGAAGTTGGCGTTGCGCAAGGCTGATGTGCGACGCATGAGCTACTCGGCAGAGCAGAAGAAATGATTAACGGAACGTTGGTAACAATTACTTAAAACTTACAATTAGTGAGTTTTTAATGTAAAAATGTTGCAGAATAAATTTATTAGCACTATCTTTGCACAACAATATAAACTGTAATTAGAATGGCACATTATAATTTAGACTCTTTAGATAAGAAAATATTAAAGTTGATAGCTAAAGACGCTCGCATACCATTTCTTGAAGTGGCACGCTTGTGCAACGTGAGTGGTGCAGCGATTCATCAGCGCATACAGAAGCTCACCAATCTCGGTGTGCTCAAAGGGTCGCAGTTTATCATCGACCCAGAGATGCTTGGTTACGAGACGTGCGCTTACATCGGACTCTATCTGCAGAACCCTGCTACGTTCGACGATGTGGTTGAGGAGTTGAAGAAGATACCTGAGGTGGTGGAATGTCATTATACTACGGGCGGCTTCGATATGTTCATAAAGCTATATGCTCGCAACAACCACCATTTGCTTAACGTCATCCACGATAAGTTGCAGCCGCTCGGACTCTCACGCTCCGAGACGATTATCTCGTTCAATGCTATCATCGACCGACAGTTGCCAATCAGCGAACTGCCTGTTGAGGACAAAGATGATGCAGAAGAAGTGTTTGAAGAGGGCGAATAACACATACTGCAAAACAAATAGAAGAATAACGAAAAAACTCGTTGCATATCCCGATAAGGATGTGCAACGAGTTTTTTCGTTGTGTCCTTTTACAGACCTCTTGCTATCTTGTAAAGAAGTGATTGTTATTCTCTTACATAGTCGACGAAGGCATACGCTTGGTGATGCTTTTCGTCGGTAGTGTGCTCCTCTCGCGCAGTCTCCTTCCATCCGTCGTACTCGGGGAAGAAGGCATCGGCGTTGGCGGGCGTGTCGTGAATCTCGGTAAGGCAGAGTCGGTCGGCTATGGGGAGTGCCTGCTCGTAGACGCTTGCGCCACCTATTATATATATGTCCTCGTCCTTGGCGCAGTGGGCGAGTGCTTCTTGGAGCGATGTGTAGCAGTCGCAACCTTCTAACTCGGTGGCTGTGCGACTGAGCACCACGTTGCGGCGGTTGGGCAGAGCACCCTTGGGGAGCGACTCGAATGTGCGGCGTCCCATGATGATGGTGTGACCCGTGGTGAGCGCCTTGAAACGCTTCAGGTCGTTGGGCAACCAATAGAGTAGTTTATTCTCGAAACCGATGGCGCGGTTGGCGGCAACGGCGGCAATAATTGTTATCATTTTGATAATTATCCTTAATTCCGCAACACTTTAGTTTAACATTATTTATAATATCCTGAGCAACAAT